>Ga0210399_10000144_pt1 | contig 55221 bp, 47 predicted proteins | sample IncBWC14MmetaG_FD_150865 | JGI IMG/M metagenome (GOLD analysis project Ga0210399, IMG submission 150865) | Forest soil microbial communities from Barre Woods Harvard Forest LTER site, Petersham, Massachusetts, United States - Inc-BW-C-14-M | ecosystem: Environmental > Terrestrial > Soil >...
CGATGGCTTTGCCGCCTTTGCCGGTGATTTCTTTCACGACGCGGTCAGCGCCTTCCTTGCTGGAGGCGTAATTGACGACGACGGAAGCGCCCTCAGCGGCGAGCGCGATGGCAATTCCGGCGCCGATTCCCTTGGAGGCCCCGGTTACAACGGCAACCTGATTCGTAAGCTTCTCCATGATGTTCCTCGTTTCTTGATGGTTTGACCTTTGCGATAGTTAGACAACTATCTAATCGGATGAAAACGAGCCAGGAAGGTTACCTGCGTTTTTTGGGGGTGGGTAAGGGCTATCAGGCCACGCCGGAAGTCAGTTCCCGGCGGGGGATGGACGGTGGACGGGGGCGAACTCCTTAGGCTGAATTAGGCTATATTGAGGATTGGGGCCAAGACGCGTAACCCGAGGAGGAAGTGTACCGTGCGCAAGAGTTTTTGCAGATTCACAATCGTCGTACTGCTCGCCATCGCCAGCATGTTTTTTTCGTTCGGCGTTTCGGCGCAACAGGTGCCGGCCCAAATTCAAGCGCCTGCCAACGAGCAGCTTCTTGTGCAGGTCCATGCGAAGGGCGATCAGGTCTACGTGTGCATGAGCGCGCCCGCACAATACGCGTGGACCCTGAAGGCTCCCGACGCGCAGCTGTTCGACAAGGACGGCAAGCCCTTCGGAAAACATTTCGCGGGGCCTTCCTGGGAAGCGAGCGACGGCAGCCGAGTTACGGGCAAAGCCGTTGCCAATGCGCCTTCGCCGGATGCCGATTCGATTCCGTGGCTGCTGGTTAACATCGTCAGCCACGATGGCAGCGGTGTGCTTTCGCGCGCCACGAGCATCCAGCGGCTCAATACCAAGGGCGGCAAGGCGCCGGCGTCGGGCTGCGATGCTGCGCATGCTGGGCAGGAAGTCCGCGTGCCGTATTCGGCTGACTACCTTTTCTACGCTCCGAAATAATCCTGCTTGGGAACATAGAAAATAGAAACTGGAAACTGGAAACTGGAAAATAGAAATTGGAAAATGCACTGCTTCGACGGGCGCGGGCCATTGGCGGCTTCGCCGCGTTCTGCTATACCTGAATTGAAATACCCTTCTGCGGCTAGTTCTGGAGACATGATTGCCGAGACGCCGCGACTCGCCCCGGGATGGAGAGTTCCATGGAAATTACCGTAGAGCATCTTGGTTCGGTGCAGTTTGAAATCCGCACACGAAACCACAGCATCATCAGCGATCAGCCGGTCAACGACGGCGGTTTCGATGAGGGCATGACGCCACCGGAATTGCTGCTTGCTTCGTTGGGCTCCTGCGCGGGATATTACGCGGCGCAGTATTTGCGCAAGCAAAAGCTGGCGACCGAAGGGACGCGGGTGCGGGTGACCTGCGAGAAAGTGAAGGACCCGCTGGCGCGCATGACGAATTTTGTGATCGAAGTGGATGCGCCGGTGGAGTTGAGCGATGCGCAGCGCAAGGGCGTTGAGGAAGCAGTGGAGCATTGCCTGGTGCACAACACGCTACTGCATCCGCCGAAGATTGCGCTGAAGGTTGCGGGGGCGGTTGGAGCGAAGAAGTAGACGGGACTTTCCCTTTCTCAAAATTCAAGCAAGACTTGTCATCCTGAGCTGCGCGTTGTTTGCGCAGCGAAGGATCTCACCTGATCCGGTTGCAAGGTCTTAACGTTGAGATCCTTCGGCTATCTCCGGTAAATACGACCGGAGTCCCAACACCGGACCTCATCGGATAGGCTCAGGATGACGCTCTTTGTGCGTGCGTTACAGTTTGCGACCCTGGAATACTTTTACGGGTGAGCCGGCGGCGATGAATGCGGAAGCTGGAGTCTTCGTAAGCAACGGGGAGAGAGCGTCGCCGTAGAGATCGCCGGCGTCTCCGGAAAATTCGGCTTGGCTGGCGGTCCAGACTTTCCAGGGAACGTGCGAGACGTGATATTCCACGGCGCCGCCGTCGGATTGAAGCGAATACCCCCAATAGTGTTCCGTGATGAATTGTTCGAGGCTTCCGTCCGCGGGTAGCGAAGGGGCTCCACTCGCATGAGCCTGAAGCGTGCACCACTGATTTCCTGATCTCCAGGAATACTCGGCTTGCAGTTCTGACTCGTCGGAAAGGATTCGGTGCGCCATCGACCGGCGAACGTAATTTTCACCGTAGAAGAGTCGCGCGGTGAAGGCGATGGCGCGCTTGGGAACGATTTCAGCGATGAAGACAACCCCCCGGCGCGTTTCAGCGCCGACGGAGCGCCGGACGTAGAAACGCAGATTAATTTCTTCGAATTCCGTATGGAATGGAATTGGAATGCTTCCTAGCAGTTTTGTACGACAGAAGCGGAACCCAACGAGACTTACATATGTTTTTCCCTCGAAAGAATCCAGTTCAGTGCCGGCCGGAACGTATTCGGTAAGACAGGCTGGATCCACTTCGTAGTTGAACATCAGGAGGTCTCGCCACTCGGCCGAAAGAAATATTTTCTCAGAGCGAAGCATCGGGATTCCGCTAAGCGGCGAGCATTTTGCCGAGGAGTTCTTTCAGGATTTTGGCGGCGACCGTGGCGGTGAGGCCGGTGGCATCACGCGCGGGATTGAATTCCACTATGTCGGCGCCGATGATCGGGCCGGGCAGGTCGTGAATGTAGCTGATGGCTTCGCGCGTGGTCAGGCCGCCGGGTTCCCAGTGGGAGACGCCGGGGGCGAAGGCGGGATCGAGCGCGTCCATGTCGAAGGAGACGTAGATGGGGCCGGCGAGGTTGAGATGCGTCGGGTCGGGCAGGTCTTTTATTTCGAAAAGTTTCACATCGTATTTTTCGGCTTGTTCGTGTTGATGCGCGTTCAGAGTGCGAATGCCGATCTGGACGAGGCGGTGGACGAGTTGCTCTTCCATGATTCGCGCGAACGGGCTGGCGTGCGAGTGGGGATTGCCTCCGTAATCGGCGTAGAGATCGGGATGGGCGTCGAAGTGGACGAGCGTGATGCCCGGGATGCGCTTGCCGATGGCGCGGAGGATTGGAGCCGTGATGGAGTGATCACCGCCGAGGCTGACCGGGCGCTTGCCAGCTTCCGCGATTTTCGCGATCGATTCTTCAATGCGCGCGAAGGCGTCGGGCGCGTCCATGTCCAGCAAGTCGCCTGCGTCTTCGAAGATTCCTGGGGCGCCGAGATCGACGTGAGTTTCGGTGGTTTTGTTCCAGGCGTCGGAGTGAAACGCCTGGCGGATGAGCGGAGGGGCTTGAGCGGGACCGCGCAGGAAAGAGGAGTTGTGGTCGAGGGGAATGCCGAGGATGACCGGCGGACCCCACGTGGCTAGTTTTGGGGTGAAGGGTTTCATGGGCGTGTGATGAGGATGTTGCCGAGAACGAGCGCGTCCATTTGCGTGCGGAGGAAGCAGTCGAGCGCTTCTTCGGGGCGGCAGACGATCGGCTCGTTGTCGTTGAAGGAAGTGTTCAGGACGACGGGCACGCCGGTCTGGCGCTCGAATTCACGGATGAGCGCATAGAAGCGGGGATTGGCTTCGCGGGTGACGGTTTGCAGGCGGCCGGTGCCGTCGACGTGAGTGGGCGCGGGGATTTTGTCGCGCTTTTCAAGTCGCACAGAATAGGCGAGGCTCATGAACGGGGAAGGATGCGACTTTTCGAACCACTCGCCGGTATTTTCGGCGAGGATCGAGGGCGCGAAGGGGCGGAAGATTTCGCGGTGCTTGATGCGGCGGTTGAGAATTTCTTTCATTTCGGGGCGGCGCGGGTCGGCGACGATACTGCGGTTGCCGAGCGCGCGAGGGCCCCATTCGGCGCGGCCTTGATACCAGCCGAGGATTTTCCCTTCGGCGATGATGGCGGCGGTGCGGCGGAGGAGTTCTTCTTCCGGGGGCTCGGCGATAGTGTAGCCGCCTTGCGAAACGCTGCTGGCTGCGACGGCGACGCGGACTTGCTCGGGAGAATAGCCGGGACCCCAGTAGGCGTGATTCATCGTGAACGAGCGCGGCTGGCCGAGAAGCTGGTGCCAGACGTAGTAAGCAGCGCCCACGGAGAGGCCCGCATCGCCTGCGGCCGGATGCACGTAGACCTGTTCGAAAGGCGTGGCGTCGAAGATTTTTCCATTGGCGACGCAGTTGAAGGCGACTCCGCCGGCGAGGCAGACGGCTTTTGCGCCGGTCTTTGCGGCGAGTTTTTTTAACATGCCGAGGTAGACCTCTTCGAGGCGAGCCTGAAGTGTGGAAGCCATGTCGCGATGGCGCTGATCGAGCGGTTCATCGGGTTGGCGCGCAGGGGCGCCGAGATGGCGCGGCATGTTGTCGGAAAACATTTTGCCGAGGACGGGCGTTTGATCGGATTCGGCCCAGGACATTTCGGGGCCGGTTTTGTGATGGGTGAAATAGTCGAGGCCGAGCTTGAAACAGAAATCGCCGCCGTTGCTGTTGAAGCGCAGAATGTCGCGAAAGGGTTCGAGGTAGGCGGGCTGGCCGTAGGCGGCGAGGCCCATCACTTTGTACTCGTCGCCGAATTTCAGGAAGCCGAGATATTGCGTTACCGCGCTGTAGTACAAGCCCAGCGAATGGGGAAACGCGATGGCGCCGTCAATGCGCATGCGGTTGCCGGTGCCGAGGCCCCACATGGAGCTGGCGAAGTCGCCGAGGCCGTCGGCGGAAAGCAGGGCGGCTTGCTCGAACGGGGAAACAAGAAATGTGCTTGCGAGATGCGCTTTGTGGTGCTCCACGCGATGAAACTTCGATTTGATTTTTGCGGGGTCGGTGTCGAAGGCTCCGGCAAGCGCCTTGGGAATTCCCGTGAACTTTGTGATCACTTTGGCGCGTTCTCGCGCGAACGACGGCATGCGCAGGGCATAGAAGAGTTTCGTGCCGAGACGCGCGTACGGATTGCGCGGCACGGCCACGTGATCGAGATCGGCAAGAGTGATGCCGGCTTCCTTCAGGCAGTAACGGATCGCCGCGGCGGGAAAGCCTGCGGCGTATTTCACGCGGTTGAAGCGCTCTTCTTCCACGGCGGCAACCAGCTTGCCGTCGCAAACGAGAGCGGCCGAAGCGTTGCCGTGGTACGCATTGATCCCGAGAATGTTCATCTCTGAATCATTCAGTGTACCTAAATTAAAGGTTGCGTGTTATTCGTCGGGCCTTGTGGCTTTACGGTAGCGGTTTAGTTTCCAACGCTGGGTTCCAATTCCTTTCGTTCGGCAACACTCTTCAGGTTTTTCAGGGCAGACTCCATGTGTTTTCCAAATTCGGATTGCATGTCAACGAAGATTCCGATCACCTTCATGGCGTACAGGTTTGAAGCCTGAATGCTCCACGTAACTTCTGTCCCGTCCCCCTGGGTATTAATTGTGAATTCGTTGAGATTGTGCGCTTCAAATGGCTTGAGCCAATCCACCTTGACGGAAACTTGGCTTGGCACGACGGATTCGGTGATGATCATCTTGGCGGTCCCGGCACGGCCGCTGCCGTGCCATTCTACTGCCGCATGTGCGCCACACGCAGGACCGCTGTAGATCTTCTGCACCGTTCTGTCTCCCCGGGTGTCATCGGCCCATGCTTCCCAGGAATGGAGATCATTGATAAAAGCGAAAACCTTTCCCTTGGAAGCGTGAACACTAATCGACCGTTGCACGCGGAAAGAGTTCGGTCTTGTTGCGGCGAATACCAGAAGGGCCACGATTACGACCAGGACCGAAAGTATTATCTTGAAAAACATTTTTTCTGGCTAACGTTTCTGTTCCACAGCAGCTCGCAACTCTGGGGCGAGGCAATTCTACTTCCTTGCCGAGCCAATTGGTATGGAACGTTTCGGCATAGAGCGCGTTAGCATTTCTGTCGAGTGAGCGGGCAGTCGGAAGTATTCCAATTGTCTGACTAACGATCAAAAGGGAATCTCAACCAGTAGCGACCCAGTCGATGGCTCAGAAGTTTACGACAAATGGCGGCGGCACCATTCGTTTAGGACGTAGAGGGACCAGGGGCGGGACCAGGTGGTGCGGGAGTGGAGGAAATTGTCCCAGACCATTTGTACGCCGGCGGAGTGGAGGTGGGTCGCTAACGCTGGCGCCAGACTGGAAAAGCTGGCTTCGATGCGGGGGTGGAGTGTGGTGCGCATCCAGTTTTCCCAGGGGAGGGTGAACGTGCGTTTTTTCTGCTGAAGGATTTCGGGGGGGAGCAAGCCTTCGAGTGCGGCGCGCAGTAGGGCTTTGGGAGTCTCGGGCCGGACGCGGGCTTCATCGGGGAGGGCGCACATGAATTCGACGAGCGGCGTGTCGAGCAGAGGGACGCGGACTTCGAGCGAGCGGGCCATGCTGACGGAGTCGGTGTCGCGGAGAAGCGTGCTGGCCATGTAGGTGCGGAGTTCGAGCCAGGAGATCGCGGCGACAGGTTCGAATTCGCGCGACTGGTCGGCAATGCGCTCGAGCCAGGCGAGCCACGTGGGATCGAGGGTGACTCCGTCGGCGGCGACTGTGCTTTTGCGGAAGCGCGGTTCGGTGAGGCGCTGCAGGTCCGAAGGCGGGAAGAGCAGGCGGGTAAAGAAATAAGGATGCGGCAGGGCGTTCGGCATGCGCCAGGCGTCGCTGGCTTTGCGCGCGGCGTCGGCGGAGCCTTGCTTGCCCAACAGACTGGAGATGAGTGGGGTGCTAACGCGACGAAACGCAGCGGGCACAAAGCGCGAGAGAATTTCGAGGCGCGCGAGCTTCGGTGTGTCGGTGAATGTCGAGTAACCGGCAAAAAGTTCGTCGCCGCCGAGGCCAGAGAGCGCGACTTTCAGCCCGACCTGGCGCGCGGCCCAGGAAACGAAGTAGGTGTTAACGCCGTCCATCGTCGACTGATCGAGCGCGCTGATGGCTTCGTCGAGGCGGGCGAGCATGTCCGCGCCTTGCAACGGAATTTCGGTGTGCTTCGTGCCTGTGGCTTCGGCGACGCGGCGGGCGAGTGGTGCCTCGTCGTATGGCGTATCGGGAAAAGAGAGCGTGAAGCTCTGGATGCCTTTTTGCGCGCGAGCGGCGAAGGCCGCTATGGCGCTGGAATCGAGGCCGCTAGAAAGAAACAGTCCCACCGGAACGTCTGCGACGAGGTGAGCGCGAACCGCATCTTCGAGAAGTGCTCGGACGCGGGGGACTGCGGTGGTGAAATTGCGTGGGCCGCGCGGATCGCGGGCGGCGGCGCTACGGCGGGGATCCCACCACGGACGCGCACGAGGCGTGCGGCGGCGGTCTGGGACGTGGAGCAGCAGGCGATGGCCAGGTGGCAGGGAAAAAACATTCTCGACCAGAGTCAGCGGCTCGGAAACGCTGCCGAAGAGCAGATAACTGGTGAGCGCATCGGAAGAGAGCTTGCGCGGCACGGCTCCCGAGGCGAGCAGTGCTCGAAGTTCGGAAGCAAACGCGAAGCCTTCGTCGGTTTGCGAGTAGTAGAGCGGCTTGATACCCAGCGGATCGCGCGCCAGGAAAACGAGCGGCACGGTGGCGAAGTGTTTGCGCAAATCGAGCAGCGCAAAAGCAAACATGCCGCGCAATTCGTCGAGCAGGTCTTCGCCCCACTCCTCCCATCCGTGCACAAAAACTTCCGTGTCGGATTTTGTCTGGAACCGGTGGCCGGCGAGAGTCAGCCGCTCGCGCAATTCGCGATAGTTGTAAAGCTCTCCGTTGAAGACGACCGCGACGTCATGCGTTTCGTTCCAGACTGGCTGATGGCCGCCGGGCAGATCGATGATGCTGAGGCGGCGCATTCCCAGGGCAAGGCCGGGAACGCGGAAGTCCTCGACGAGGAAGCCTTCGTCATCCGGGCCGCGATGAAGCATGGCCGTGGCCATGGCTCGGACGCGGCGTTCGGCATCGTTACTGGCGGGGGCGTAGGCGAAGCCGCAGATACCGCACACGCGCTATTTTATCTCCGGAGTTGAAAAGAAAGTCGAGGTGGCGCGGGTGAGGCTGGTGCGCAGGTGAAGGCGGGGAATCCGAAGGCGATGATCGGCCAGCCAGGCCATTGCGATTCGCAGCAGCAGGAAAAAGATCAGCGCCCACACCGACAGGAAAAAGTAAGCGAAGGAGCGCCGCTCCAGCAGCAGGCTCCAGCTCAAGGACTCATCCCATCCGGGAAGCATGGCGTCCAGCGCGCGGCGAAGAAATGGTCCCAGAACCGGCAAAGCGCCGACGCGCACGTGAGCCACGCGTTCGTAGGAGTAGAGAGGAACGTATCCGGGAATCCGGGCGGCCGCTTCCTGGAAGAGCCGCGGATCCTGAAGATCGGCGCGCGTCAGGGGTCTTCCCTGAGCATCTTTCATCATTGCACGATAAGTGGCATCGACGATGACCCAGCGGCCGTCGAGATGAACCTCTGCAACGACGTGCTTGGCGGTGCGATCCGGGCTGAGCAAAAGTAAGCGACGCGCTTCGAGGCCGGAGCTACGGGAAAGATTCAGGAAAGCGTTGGTCGCGCTGCCGCAAACTTCCAGAAGTTGGCGGTAGTTCAAAGTGTCAGTGGGATCGTGGGCGGAGAGCGCCGAAGGGTCAACCGCTTCCAGGCGGGGCGGACCAAAGCTCATCCAGGTGAGAATGGCTTCGGCTTTTTGCCGAGGCGTGGAGGCCTCCGGGATGATGGCATCGGAGAAGCCCTTAAGGTACTGGCGAACGGAATGTTCCCAGATCCCTGTGTAGAGGGTTCCGAGGAGAGCAAGGGCCAGCAGAAAATTGGTCACCCGCCAAAAAAACTGGAATACGCGATGGCTGCCCACAGATTAAGGTTGACTCCTGAGCGCCTGGTTCCCCTCAGACGCAGCGAGACCCGCAAGCTTTCTGAACAGAGCGTCCATTTCGCGGGTGGGCAGGCCCCAGTCTAATCGCTGTACCGCAGTGGCGCAACCGTTCTTCAGCTGAGCGTAGAGTACCGCATCGTTCAGGAGAATGGATATCGTCTCCGCGATGGAACTTGATGAATGTTGTACGGTGATGCCGGCGACGCCATTGAGCAAGGGCGCAATGCCGCACTGGTTGGTGACGATGACCGGCGTGCCGACGGCGACGGATTCGGCGGCCGTGTTTCCGAAATTTTCGTTTTGGGAGGGGAGGACGAAAATGTCGGCATCGCGGTAGGCCGACCATTTGGGATTTCCCGAGAGCGGACCGGAAAAGTGAACGCGCTGGGCTACTCCCAATTGTGCGGCCATTTGTTGAAGCCGGGCGAGCATGCCGGACTCGTCGGGCCCGACGAAGGCGAGATGCGCCGCGTTGGACGAAGGCGGAAGTTGCGCGAAGGCCTGCAAGAGCAGATCGGGGCTTTTTTTTTGAGAGAGCCGGCCGAGAAAGAGAATCAGTTTCGCGTCCGAGGGGATACCGAGAGATTTGCGAAATATGCCTCGTTCGGGCAGCGAGGCGGGCGCGGCCACGCCGTTTCTGCGCAGCACAATTTTTTCGGCGGGGATTCCGCCGGCGATCAATTCGGCTTTTTCCTGCTCGGCGGTGGCGATGATGGCTGCGGCACCCTGCAGCATTTTCGCCCCGAAGAAACGGTGATAGACGCGCTTCAGGAAGAGGCTGCGAACAATCGGCACGAACATTCCGATGGGTTCGACCACATAGGGAATTTTCAGTTTTTGCGCGGCCGCGGCGGTGCGCGGACCGAGGAGATCGTAAAGACCAAAGATGTGGACCACGTCGAAATTTTGCAGGCGGGCGCGCAGGTAGCGAGGGAGAGCGGGATTCCAACTGGCTGCATGGTAGTGAAACCAGTTTGCCAGGTAGACGGCTTTGACTCCGCGGACTTCGCGCTTCTTGCCGAACGGGCTGTTTTCCGCGGGTGGTTCGCCGGGAAGTTCCGCAACGCGCCGCTCGAGGCCCCAATCCGCGGTAAGAACGGTGACTTCATGGCCCAATTGGGCGAGTCCTTCGGAAAGCGCGCGGACTTTTTCGGGCGGGCCGCCAAATTCGAAAAATGGCGCGTAACTTTGGGTGACGTTCAGGATTCGCATAGTTCGCGGAGGATTTTCTTGAATCCCTTGGAAAATATGTTGAAGCGGTACTCGTTTTCCACGCGCTGCCGCCCTGCTTCTCCCATGCGGCGGGCATTTTCGGGATTCGAGAGCAGGGTGTCGATGGAGGTAGCGAGTTGGACGGTGTCGCCGTGCTGGACGACGTATCCGGTGACGCCATCCTGGATGACTTCCGGCGCGCCGCCATGCGCGCCGCCGATCACCGGCTTTCCATGAGCCATGGCTTCCAGATAAACGAAGCCGAAGCCTTCGCCGCGGCTGGGCAGCGCGAAGATCTCGGCGGCTTCGTAACACGCGGAGAGTTCGCCGTACGAAATATCCGTCAGGAAATGCACGTGGCGCTGCACGCCGGAGTCGCGGGCGACGTGATCGAGCCAGCCGCGATCGTCGCCAGAGCCGACGATGGCGAGCTGCAAATCGGGCCAGCGAAGGAGCAGTCGCGACATGGCCAGAATCAGGGTGTCCATTCCTTTATAGCGTTCCGTGGCCAGCCAGCGGCCAACACTGAGAATCACGCGGCCCGGCGGAAAATCCCCGGGGAGAGAAGAGGGGGAAGCGCCCGAGAATTTCGTCGCAAAATCCGGGTCAAGCGCCCACGGCAAAACGCGGATGCGATCGTGAGCGACGCCTTGCACGTTGATGAGGTGGTCTGCCGTGGCTCGGCTGGGAGAGAGGACCATCGTGGCGCGGCAGAGAGCGTTGCGGCGCCTGGAGGGCAAGGGTTCCCAGACTTCGATTCCGTGCGTGCACACGATAGTTTTCATTCCTGGGGCAAGCAGGCGCATATAGCGGAGCAGCGGCGCGAGATTGGGATGCGCGGCCAGGACGATTTTCGGGCGGCGGCGCGCGGCGCGCATGGCCTTTGCCGCGAATTTCAGTTTGCCTCGGTCGGCGCCGGTGAAGACGAATTCGCGGTCGCCCACATGCATGCGATGAAGTTCCTGCGTGTCGTTCAGGCTCAGGAAGCGGGATTCCATTTTGTGGGAGGCGGCGTACTCGCTCATCACGAAAGCCAAATGACGGCCGGCGCGTTGGATGCCGCCCGGTGCGTTCAGCTCGGGGAAGAGGCCAATAAGCACGCGGTGAGTCTGCCAAACCCGGGAGGCGGAAGGCAAGGACTGCTTGCGGCCGGGTTGCGGGATTTTTGAGTGCGGGAGCGGAGCTCCCGCTTTTACGGCGTAGAATTTCCCCCCGATTTGAGTTTTGAGAAGGCGTCTGGTTCGTAAAAGCGACAGCTTCGCTGCAGCACTCAATAGAAGAGCCTCCCGATTTCAAGACGTCGACGGTTATTGGATCGAAAGACGGATTACCGCAACGGCATCGCCAGCGGGGCGATTTCCTGCAGGCTGTCCACATAAAGATCGGCGGGCTGAGCTTGGCGGTCGTGCTGGCCGAAGCCGTAGTTCACGGCGATAGCCAGCATTCCGGCGTTGCGGGCCGTTTTTATGTCCACGTCGGAATCGCCTACCATGGCTGCTTCCTGCGGTTGCGCGCCGAGATCTTTCAGAATGGCTTGTGCCCCGGCGGGGTCGGGCTTTTTCTTTTCGAAACTGTCGCCGCCGTAAACGGCGCGAAAATATTTCAGCAGGCCGAGAGCTTCGAGGATTTCGACGCTCATCTTTTGGGGCTTGTTGGTGAGCACGGCCATGGGGCGATCCTGAAGAGCTTCGAGGCCTTCGACGACGCCGGGGTAGGCGCGGGTCGCGTCCAGGTTGTGTTTGCTATAGTGCGCCAGGAAAATCTCCAGGCCGCGCTTGCGGTCGGCTTCCGCGGTGTCGGGGCCGAGAACGTCGGCCACCAGTTTGGGCGCGCCGTGTCCGATGTAGCTTGCGACGGTTGCGAGGGGCAGAACTTCCCGCTGCATCTCGCGGAGCATGAAATTGACGGAGTTTACGAGGTCCAGCTTCGAATCAATCAGCGTGCCGTCCAGGTCAAAGAGGAAGGCGCGCACCGCGGAAAAGTTTGCGTTAGGCATAGACTTCTATTGTAATACGGCGGCTATTTCCGGTTCAGGCGCGCCGGCGGCCTTTCGGAAAGCGGGTTGGCTTCCGATTACCGGGCATGACCTCGATGGATCGCATGGAGACTGGCCAGGAGAAATTGACCGGCCCTAGTGAGAGTCAAAAAGGGGCCTGGCCAGTTCTTCCGGAGACGCCGTCTCCGGGTGTTCCGCCTTCCAACGCATGGCGGCGGTAATTCGGGTTCGACCGCTCGGGTGATCGAAGAAGACGAACTCTTCAACCGGCCCGGGGTCGAGCTTGCGATATTCTCCCAACATCAAATCAACATTGGCCTCGCCATCCGGTTGACGAGCAGAATTCAATCCGTACATGTCCGCCTCGAACTCCATGGTTCGTGTGACCGTGTTCGTCACAGGCGTCAGGAGAAAGAAATAAACGGAAAACCCGATAGCTGCCAGGGGCAACGCGGCGACGTCGGTCATCCCCCGGATGCCCCAAGTCTCTCCCCAACGCGAAAGGTCGAAGCTGATGAACCAGTTCAGGAAGGCGAAGCCAATCACCACCACGACTCCAAACATGACCACGCCTTTATACGCATGGTTAAGAACATAATGGCCCATCTCGTGCCCCATGGTGGTTTCAATCTCCGGAAGAGTGCACCGGTTCAGAAGGTTGTCGTTCAGCGAAATACGGAGTGTCCCGGCGAAACCGCTGACGTTCGCGCTAACCCGGTTTGATTGCCGGGAGGCGTCGAACTCGTAGACGTCGGTGGCAGGAATCCCGTTCGCCCGCGCCATGCTGAGGATCGGATCTTTGATTCGAGCATCCTGCAACTTCGTGTACTTGTTGAAGAGAGGAAAAATGTAGACCGGGGCGATCAAGCTGACGAACGTCAGAAAAAGAATGCTGACCACAGCTCCCCAAACCCACCAGTTTTTCCCCAGGCGCCGCACCAACTCGAAGAGCAGCACGATCAGAATCCCACCGAGCACCATGCTAACGGCCAGCATAATGGCCTGTTCCCGTACCCACGGCCCGAACGTCTGATTCAGAAGGCCATATTTGTGCTCGCGGAAATAGCCTTCGTAAACGGTGAGCGGGAAGGTAATCACAGACACAAAGAGAATAAACTGCACCCAGTACAGAGCGGTCTGAAGTGCGCGAACGCGTGTTATGCGCTCGGCCAAATCGCGCATGTGCATTGACAATCGAAACCTGAGCAAGATCCACATGACTGCGATGGTCGAGAGGAAATCCCACAAGAGCAGCCAATAGCCGCTTTCGAAATAGGAGTTGGAGCGGGCGCGCTCTGAGGGTGGCATCTTTGCCAGATAGAATGCGACGGCCGCGTTGACGTCGAAAGATTGCGACGGCGCATGCGGAGCGGCAGCAGGCGGCGTGGGGACATTGTCGCCACCAACTTTCTGCGCCGGCGCGATGGCAGCGAGGAGAGTGCATAGTAAAGCGAACTTAACAACATATGCAGTTATGCGAACCATTTGTCCTCCTGTCGCAACGATGGGCCGCCTTTTGTTTGTGTTGACTCCCAAAATAAACCTGTAGAGGAATCCGGAGCGGTCGTCAGCGAATTGTAAATTCGGCCCGGACAGCGCGACTCAAGAAACGCAAGGCGAACGAATCGGTTTCAGGAGTTATAGCACGGAAACTGTATTTTTCATCGGAGGCTTGAAAAGTACCGAGATCGAAAACTGAGCCAGCGCCGGCATTCGCTATCTTTTTCTGATGGCGGGGAATTCGCGTAAACTAAAGGGCTACGATTGCCACAAAATTTTGCTGGGAGAGCCCATGGCCCTGGTTTATCCGTTTCGCGCTTACCGTTATAACCCGGAGATTGCTCCATTCGATCGTGTACTGACGCAGCCGTACGACAAGATTTCGCCGGCGCAGCAGGAGAAGTATTACGCCGCCGACCCGCACAACCTGATTGCGGTGGAGAAGGGGCGGACTTTTGCAAACGACACGCCGCAAAAGAATGTGTACACGCGGGCGGCCGCGGCGCTGAAGGGATGGATTGACGCGAACGCACTAAGGCAGGATGCGGCGCCAGCGTTTTATGCGTACACGCAGGAATTTACCGTTCCAGGAAGTTCCGCGCGCCGCACGCGTCGCGGATTTATCGGCGCGGGACGGCTGGAGGATTACGCAAACAACGTTGTCTTCCGCCACGAGCACACGCTTTCCGGGCCCAAGGCCGACCGCCTGGAGCTTTTGCGGCACACGCATACGCATACCGGGCAACTGTTCATGATTTATTCGGATGAGGAAAAGCACGCGGATGCGATTCTCGGCGAGGTGGAATCAGCGGAAAAGCCGGTGACAGAACTGCTCGACGAATACGGAGTGGTGCATCGTCTGTGGGCGGTCGCCGATCCTACCCGGATTGCGGCGATCCAGAAGGCCATGGCCGATCAGAAGTTGGTGATCGCGGACGGCCACCATCGTTATGAGACGTCGCTAAACTTCCGGAACGAGTCGCGAACGAAGGCGGGAAAGCTGATTCCCGATGCTCTTTATGAGCGTTCGATGATGACTTTTGTGAACACGCACAGCGAGGGACTGACGATTCTGCCGACGCACCGCGTGGTGAACAATCTGAGGGACTTTTCCTGGAGCGCGGTGCGGCGTTACCTGGAGCCGTGGTTTGCTACGGATGTTTTTTCTTTCGCGGATGATTCCCGGCGTGCGGAGGCGATGGAGAAATTCCGAACCCGTTTGACGCAAGCTAAAACGCAGCGCGCCATAGGCGTCTATCCCGCGCCGGGTGCCGGAGCTCGTGCTTTCTATCTTTTGACGCTTCGGCCGAAGGCGGATCTTGCGCAAATTCTACCGGGGCTGTCACCGCTGCAGCGGCAGTTGGATGTGGCGCTGCTGCACCAGGGGATTCTCGAACCGGCGTTAGGAGTCACGCCGCACGCGGTGGCGTCCGAATCGAACCTTACTTATGAGCGGGAATTCGCAGCGGCGATCGAGGCTGTGGATCGCGGGGCGCAGGTGGCGTTTCTGCTGAATCCGGTCGACGTTGACGTGGTGATGAAAGTTGCCACTTCCGGAGAAGTGATGCCGCAGAAGTCGACGGACTTTTATCCGAAGCTTTTGAGCGGGATTACGATGTATCACGTGGCGGAATAGAAAAGGGGCAGGCTGAAGCCTGCCCCTGCTTTAAGAAACTTCGCTGCGGCTTTGGGAATAATTACTTTGAGAAGCTGGCGACCGCTTCGGCTTCGGTGTTGTAGACGTCAAAAATGGTCATCAGCTTGGTGATTTGCAGCACTTCGGTGAACTTCGTGCCCAGATGGCACAGCCGCAGGGACGAACCCTGGGCCTTGGCGCTGTGATGCGCCGATACCAGCGTGCCGAGGCCCGCGCTGTCAATGAACGTGATGTTGTCCATGTTGAGCACGATCTTCTTCTTGCCTTCGGCGATCAGCGATTTCACTTTTTCGCGCAGTGCGTTTGATTCTTCGCCCAGCACGATCCGCCCGTCCATTGCAATGACGGTTACGCCGTCCACTTCGCGACTAGTCATCTTCAATGCCACGTTAATTTCCTCCTGGTCCGTATGCAGGTCCGGCGGCAACCCGGCCCGGAACGGCAAAGCATATCTGCTTTTAGTAGATTTCGCAAAGCGGTCTTTTCAGGGTTCCGGACCGCCGGGCGATTCTTAGTAGTAGTCCGCGCAGGACATGTAATACCCGCACACGTTGCAAATCAACTTGCAGCGTCGCGACTCCAGCCGCTGCGAACATACAGGGCAATACCGTGAGGCATCTTCCTGGCGGTGAGTGGAAGCTTCGCTTGCCGACTGCGCTGACGGGCCAGACTCCCCGACCACCACGCCCCTCGCTGCCGCAAGGGCGATTTCCTGCTGACCGGTATGTTTCACGGCCCCTCGGTTATAGCACAGTCCCGGGTGGCGGGAAAGTCCAGCCGCCGCGCCGAAATCGACGGAGAAGAATTGGGAGTAACGTTGAAGCCGATGAGCGCGTCTAATACAATGAAGTACAGTCAGGGCCTCATTCGGGGAAGCGACCATGCGGCGCACGATCCTAGTTTTACTTCTTGTTTTGACACTACCTTTCATCGGGCAGGCACAGCAGCATGGCGGCGGAGCGATGCCGTCGATTTCCGGTGCGCATGCCTTCGTTGCCGCGGCTCCAAGGGCTGTGGCGCACGCAGCGCCGGTTCGCCCAGCCGTGTCCCCGCGACCTGTCGTTCGCAGCGCCCCGGTGAGCACGCGTGTGGGTACCGCGCCAAGAGCGACGCGTCCAACCGGCTGGAACCATACAAATACGACTCGCCGCAGTAATTTTTCGACCGATCCGGTCTTCCCGAACGGCGACTTTTCGGCGAATGACATTGGCGTCCCCGGCTTGGGGTTTGACTATCCACATTTTTTCGCCACGCATCCCAACGCTGGTCGCCACCGCTTTCGCGATTCAGGTTTCGTGATTCCTTTTATTGATGGCGGATTCTATATGCCGGTTCCGATGTACGCCGACCAGGGTGCGCCTGCACCGCAGGCGGATGACAGCGAGGCAGCGAACCAACCTCCGCCTCCGGATCAGACTTCCGCGCGGGATACCGATAGCAGTTTCAGGGACCGGATGCGCTCCGAGCCGCTTCCGCCGGAACAGACCGAGTATGTTTTTGTGCGTCAGGACGGCAGCCTGATTTTCGCCGTTGCGTATTCCCTGATCAACGACCGGCTGCAGTATGTCACGGCGGAAGGACTCCGCCGCACGATTCCGCTGAACACATTGGATCTCAACGCAACGCAGCAGTTCAACGAACAGCGGGGAGTTTCGATCCGTCTTCCTGCCTGAAGCAGGGAACAGTTTCACTTCACTGCAATCAGAAGTTATCTCATAAATGGAGTTCGGCTGAGGGTAGAGGGTCCTCAGGGGCTAAAGCCCGGCCTTTTGGGACTCCAAATGTCGGAGGTAAAGCTCCGCCCCCCCTGAAAGCCATTTATGAGACGGGACGGCTTTCAGTTTTTTCGCATTGGTTCGGGCATGACGTACCCCGAAGAGGCCGGCAGCCCCGCGCGCTCGAGCTGCACGGTGCTGTGTTCGATCTGAAAGTCTTCCGCAAGCTTCTTTCGAATGGCCGCCAGGATTTTTTCGCACTGATCCATGTGCATGTCCGGGATGCGGGCGTGGCAACTGAGGGCATTGTGCGAGCCGCCGAGCGACCAGATGTGGATGTCGTGCACTTCGTACACATTTTCAATGGTGAGGATGGCGCGCGCCACCTCTTCCACGCCGGCGCACTTGGGGCGGCCCTCCAGCAGGATGTGGGAGGAGTCGCGCAAAATACCGATCGAGGAATAGAGAACGAGGACCCCGATGGCCAGGCCGAGCATGGGATCGATCCAGGTTGCGTGAGTGTATTGGATAATGACAGCACCGACGATAATGGCGACGTTGGAGAGCGCGTCCCCAAAGTTGTGAACCAGGATGCTGCGCAAATTCAGGTCTGAGTGGCCGCGCACCAGGGCCAGGGTGATGCCGCCATTCACCAGCAGCGCAGCAATCGAAGTCCAGATCATCCAGCTTTCAACCACTTGCACCGGAGAACGCAGGCGTTCGATGGCTTGGTAACCCAGCCAAAGGGAAAGCAGAACCAGCAGAATCGCGTTGGTGAAGGCGGCCAGCGTGCCCGAGCGGTGGTAGCCGAACGTTTTTTCGGAGTCGGCGGGGCGCTGCGCCCACCGCATGGCTAGCCAGGAGATTCCGAGCGTCGGGACGTCGCTCAGGTTGTGCACCGCGTCGTTCAGCAGCGCGACCGACCGGCCGAGAATGCCGCCGAAGATTTCCGCGACCACGAGGGCGAGCGTGGCCACCATGGCCCAGGCCAGAACGGAAGGCCGCATGGGCGGATGGGCATGATCGTGGCTGTGGCCGTGGGCATCATCCCCCGCATGGCCGTGCGCGTGAGTATGGCCCGGAGCATGAGAGTGGGTGTGCATCGCTGTCAGCTCTATTCTACGAGCTTGCTTACCTTGCTGCATCCTTAACTCTCAGGCTGTTATTGGAAACTTGACAACAAGCTGCAGCGAACTCGTTGACGCTCCTAACCGCGACTGCCACTATCACACAGGGGGACGGATGGGCAGGGTTAGCTCTGCCCATGTTAGGGCATCCAGGCACCGCGCAAAGACAGATGAGCAGCCCGATCGCCAAATTGAGCTTTTGGGGAGTCCGCGGCTCGACGCCGACCGTCGATCCGGCAACGTGGCGCTATGGCGGCAACACACCCTGCCTGGAATTTGTGGCGCCAGATGGGACAAAGTTTATTCTGGATTGCGGCACCGGGTTGCGCGTGCTGGGAAATCGCTGGGGCGCGGACGGCACGGCAATTTCCTCAATTACCCACATTTTAGTGACGCACTATCACTGGGATCACATTCAGGGACTGCCGTTCTTCGCGCCTCTCTACGATCAAAAGAACCAATTCCAGTTTTACAGTTTCCGTTCGAAATTCCTGGGGCCCGATTCGCTGCGGCAGGTGTTTGAGGCGCAAATGGCCTTGCCATATTTCCCGGTGGATTTTTCAGCCATGACCGCGCAGCGGAAGTTTCGCGAGGTCGAAGGCGGCGAGTCATTTCAGATCGGTGAGAATAAGGTTATTACTCGCTGGCTGAATCATCCGCAGGGCTGCCTGGGATTCCGCATCGAGACTCCCGCAGGGACGGTCGTTTATGCCACCGACAATGAGCCCGGAGTACCTGCGCTAGACATGAACCTGCGTGAGTTGGCGGCTGGCGCCGACATTTTCATTAACGATGCGCAGTATTCGCCGGTGCAGTTGGCCAACGAGCGCAAAGGCTGGGGCCACTCATCGTGGAGCGAAGGAGTGAGAGTTGCGCGCGAAACGGGCGTAAAAACACTAGTGCTGTTTCATCACGACCCGGATTCGACGGACCGGATTGTGGACCAACTTCTGCGGCAGGCGCGCGAGGAGTTTGATTCGGTGTTTGCCGCCAGCGAGGGCATGGTGATTACCCTCGGGGCGGCCACAGAACCTGTGCAAGCACACATGCCGGGTTCGCGCACGGCTTTGCGGCGGGAAGCGCAGTTCGAGGCTTGCGTTACCGGAGTCACTGCGGAAGGCCAGAAATTTGAGGAAGACACGCTGGTGAGGGATCTTTCGATTCAGGGCGCGCTGATCTTCCTGAAACACAGCCCGCGAATGCAATCGGAAGTTCAGGTGGTGATGCAAGCGCCTGGCGCGAACGGCGTGCAGGAAATGATTTTGCGGGGTTATGTGGTGCGCATCGAAGAAGGCGTGGAGAAAGGGACGACGGCGGTCGGCGTAGTGTTTACGGACTAGCGCGGCACGAGGCGGGGAGATTTACGCGGCGCGGGAAATTCCACCGAAAGTCAGCTAAGTTGGGCAATTTTCTGGTCGAGGTGCGCCAGGGCGGCTTCGAGAGATTTTCTGTGATTGGGATTTGTGGCTACTTGCAGGTCGTTGACGATTCGAATGCGGGAAAGCTGGAGGTCGCGGCATTCCTGTTCCCGGCGCAACTCCTCGGGGGTTTTTGGTCCCCTGCTTGAAGAGGTGCTTGGAGAGGCGCTCATAGACTTTTTCGCTTCCACTTGAGACTCGACATCTTTGCTCTCCCAACCGCGTGCCATGGTTCTAGTTTGACACACATCCTGCGAATGATTCGACGCTTCAAATTGCGGGTGTTCCCAGGCCTAGGCACCCGCTGCCCGTTGTCTCCGAACTACGTTCGCGGCCGAGGGGTTTGCCGCGAGGATGGATTCCTCCGCCAATCTGGCGAAGCGTTCCGCGAAAATGCCGTGATAGGAAAATTCCGCTTTGTGATCTGCCCAGCGAACCTGGAGAAGCCAGCCGCTGGCGGCGGGCTCAACCCGCATGCGAGTAATTTCTTTGACAGGGATAACCACCAGAGGGTGGAAGTGGGCGTCGAGCGCCCAAATGTGTTCCGGGGAAATGAACAGCCTTACGCTGGCGATGGGCGCATTGCCGGGTTGATAGTCTCCGCCGCTCACAACCGTTTGTGCTCCGAGTTCGCGCGCTTTGCGGTCCGTGCTCGATTCGGTTTCGGCGGGCGGCAGCAGGATGGCCACCACGAATAATAGCAAGCCGAAAATCGCCGTGATCCAGCCGCGCCAAAGGCTCAACGGCAGAACCACTACCGCGGCGCCTAAGCACGCAAGGGCGAAACGGAACAAAGCCCAGGAGCTTTCGTTGCGATGAAGCTGCAGCAGCCGCGGGAATCGTCGCAATGCCAGGAAGAGGGCAGCGCCCAGAAAGCCGCGCAGCCTGGGCAGGAATTTTGCCTGGTCGGCGGCGATGGCTGTGGGTGTCGTGCTCATGGCAGGGATGCCGTCTATTTTACATCAGGCTGAAGCCCTTGTATCTCTCTCATTCTGGCAAAGGCCCGGCGGACGTGGGGGATGGTGATGGAGCCTCCGACGACCAGGGCGACGTTCAGGGCGTCAATGACCTCGGAGCGTTTCCAGCCGACTTCGCCGCAGCGGACGAGATGGTAGGTGATGCAATCGTCGCACCGCAAAACGGTTGACGCGACCAGGCCGAGGAGTTCCTTGGTGCGCGTGTCGAGCGGGCTGGGGTCGTAGGCTTGGTGGTCCAGGGCGAAGAAGCGCTTCATGCCCAGGTGGCCGCAGTTGAGGATTTCGTCGTTGAGCTCCGCGCGAAATTTTTGAAAGTCATCCACATCGTTGGGCATGGATCCTCCGGGAAGGACTGCTTTCGCATTGTAACGCCAGGAAGGCAGGGAATGTTCGAGTGTACTCTGCAATATAAAGTACTTGACACAGGCAACTACTTCGCGTAGATTCCTCCCAGCCGGCAGGAGGCCTTCGCCATGCTCCGACGCATTCTTGCCATCACCGCCATTTTTTTCGGTGCTTCGCTCGCCTGGGCCATTCTCGGCTCCACTATCTTTCTCCGCACCGACAGCGCGGGCGGCTCTTTGAGCGGGCGCGTGGCTTCCACCTGGGGCGCGCCCCAGGAACAAGCTCCGCCGGAAGTGCAGTACGAGTGGACGGAATCGCAAAGTGTCACGACCGAGGAAAATGGCAAGAAAATTACGCGAGAAGAGAAGAAGGAACGCGGCCAGGCCGTCCCGCTCGATTCGAGCCGAGTCGAAGCACGGATTCACGTTGATTACCGGCAGAAGGGCTTGCTGTGGTTCAGCACGTACACGGTCGCGTTCAGCGGCGAGCACGCATTTCGCAACCCTTCCAATGCAGAACAGACTTTTGTTGTTCGTCTACCACTGCCGGCGGAGCAAGCCGTGTACGATGGCATCTCCGTGTCGCTTGACGGGAAACCGTTGTCACTGGCATTTGGCAGTTCGGATCTGACCGCGCGGGCTGTGCTCCCGGGTGGCGCGCAGGGGCTTCTGAAAACAACTTACCGTTCACAGGGCCAGAAAAGCTGGCGATACCATTTCGGGCAGAAACGCAATGGAGAGACATCCGCCCCGGGAAGCTCGGGAATCTCTCAGGCGAATGATTTTCATATGGTGATCAAGACTGATTTTTCGGGCTTCGATTTTCCCGACAACTCTCTCTCTCCGACGGAGAAGCGTAAAACTGGCGACGGGTGGGAACTGCACTGGGATTATCAGAATCTGGTATCCGGATACGATATCGCGTTGGCGATGCCCAAAAAACTGCAGCCGGGACCGCTGGCCGGAGAGATCAGCTATTTTGCACCCATTTCACTCTTATTCTTCTTTTTCATTGTGTTTATTCTCTCGGAATTGCGCGGCATCGAGCTCCATCCGATGAACTATTTTTTCCTTGCAAGCGCTTTCTTTGCCTTCCACCTGTTGCTGGCATATCTTGCGGATCACATTTCGATTCATCTGGCGTTCGCGATTTCGTCGCTGGTTTCCATTCTTCTGGTGGTCAGCTACCTCAGGTTGGTGGTGAACTGGCGGTTTGCCGTGGTGGATGCGGGCCTCGCGCAACTGATTTATCTGGTGCTGTTCTCTTATGCTTTCTTTTTTGAAGGTTTCACCGGTCTGGCGGTAACTGTGGGTGCAATTCTCAGCCTGTTCGTGGTAATGCAGATGACCGGGCGCATTCGGTGGAATGAAAAATTCGCCAGCCGCGCGCCTGTTCGAGTCCCCGCGCGCGGCTGAACCGTCCCTGCACGCGGAGCGGAAACGCGCTAGAGGACGACCTCGGTCAAGGCTCGGTGGGCAAGATCGGCGGCGCCGGGCTTTCCGGCGAGTACGAGATTGGCCCACTCGACACCGGCTTGGGAGATGCGGACGGCTTCACTGGTGAGCGATTCGGGGCCGCCGGAATCGGAGTTGCCGAAAAAGATCCGCTCCATCGGCTTCGACGCGATCATGCGGTTTTTGGTGAACTGCCCCGGGACGGCCATGAACATGGGATGGCCGCGGCGGTAGATGCGGATTTCGACAGGATCGACGTTGAATTCGGGCAGCAGGCCCTGAAAATCTTTCAGGGCTTTTGCGGCTAGCGTTTTGCAGTCCGCTTCATTGAGAAGAATTGAGCGTTCGGATTCGCGCAGCGGCGTGTAGAAGGTGAGGATGTTGTATTTCGGCTTGTAGCCGAGATTGTTGCGGATGGTCCAGTCGGCGACGATGAAGTCGGTAAAGGTTTTGCCCGGGCACCAGTTGTCGTAGCCCTTGCGGTAGATGGGCTTGTCAAAAATCATGTTGATCATCGGATAGGGCGCGTAGCGCGTACGGCGCATGGCTTGTTTCTGCTCGTTGGGGAGGCCGGCGACGAGACGTGACGTGATGTATTTCGCCGTGCACATCAAGACTACTTTCGCGGTAACTGTGGTGACTTTAACTCCTTGCGCGTAGGTGACGCGGACCTCGTCCTTGTCGGGGACTACCGCGACCACCGTGGCGTCGCTCAGCATTCGCTCCAAGTAGTGCGGCTTCAGAACTTCCACCAGTTTGTGGGTGATGCAGCCGAGGCCGCCCGGAAGAATCACGCGCTGGTCGTCGAGCCCTTGAACCAGATATTGCGTGTCTGCGATGCCAATAAACGCCGAGGTGTCTTCCGAGAAGGCGCCCCAGTTGGAGGGGCCGTACGCATCCCAGATCTTGGTGACTTCCGGCGCATACGGAGCTAGATATTTGGTGAACGGCTCCTGGTCGAGCTCAACCATGTTTTTCTTGATATCGATTTTCATGATGTCGTCACGATATTTTTTGAAACTGGCGACCACTTCTTTCGAATAGGGAAGATCGTCGATTCCCGTTCGCCACATGTCCGGAGCGTACTTGCCGTTGTCAATAATGGGATCAGGCATGTTGATGAGCGGCATGTCGAGGCCGATCTCTTTCGCGAGTTGGTCGCCGTTGTCGCCGCGATAGCCGTATGCGGAGCCTGTGGCAAAAATCTGCCCTTCGTATTCTTCCTGGTAGGCGTTGCCGCCGAAGTGGTCTTCTTTTTCGAGCAGCAGCCAGTCTTTGCCTTTCAGGAAGTAGGCGGCGGAGAGGCCGGCCACGCCGCCGCCGACGATGACCACGTCGGCTTTCCTGGTGGCGTCGGGTTTTGGAAACGAGTGGCCATCGCGAATCTGGTGGCAGACGGCGAAGTGCTCGCCCTCGACGAGCGGCGTTGCCGCTGCGCCGCCCGGTTCCTCGAGAAGCGCTTTGTCAATCGGGCAACCCGAGGCGATAGAACCGGCAACGACGTACTTGATGAAATCGCGGCGTGATTGGGACATGGGGATCTTTCTCCTAGGTTCGTTCCAAAAGTTCCTGAGCTTCCTTGCCGGTGGTGCGGGTGCGAATCTGGTACCAGATCAAAATTAAGATTACGGAGACAGCAAAAATCAGCGTGGAGATGGCGTTGATCTCTGGAGTGATGCCGCGGCGCAGGCGGGCCCAGATTTCAAGTGGCAAGGTGTTGTCGCGCCCGATCAGAAAGAAAGTGACGGCGATTTCATCCATCGAAAGCGTGAAAATGAGCAAACCTGCGGCAATCAAGGAAAGTCTTAGATTCGGCAAAGTCACACGCCAGAAAGTTTGCCAGGGGGTGGCGCCGAGATCGAGCGACGCTTCTTCCTGCGCGCGATCCATTTTTTGCAGGCCAGCGAAGAGTTCCGTGGTGGCGACGGAGATGAGCGCGGTGCCGTGGCCGAGGAAGACCGTGGCGAGGCTGAGTTGCAGTCCAGCGAAAACCGCGAACATCAGCAGGGAGAGGCCGGTGATAATGCCGGGCAGGATCAGCGGCAGAAGGACGAGCCGGCGGAAGATGGATTTTCCGGGGAACGTGGCGCGATCGAGAGCGAGAGCGGCGAGAAGTCCCAGCGTCAGCGAGAGGACGACCGCGCCCGCGGCGACGAGCAAACTGTTGAGGACGGCATCCCAGATGGCGGCGTCGCTGAAGAGAAGGCGATACCAGGCGAGGGTGAGATGTTTTGGCGGGAAGCCACCGACGCCGTCGCTATTGAAGGAATAAAGGATCAGCACCACAATCGGCAAATAGAGAAAGGCAAAGACGAGGAGCGCGTAGATACCAAGCAATGGTGAACGGCGAAAGGTTTGGGAGACGCGGCTCATCGGAAGGACCACCTTTTTTCCAGGCGCTCGGTGAGAAAGAGCAGCGAGATGGTCAGTAGCAGAATGCAGACGGAAATCGCGGCGCCGAGCGGCCAGTCGTAGGCTGTGCCGAAGAGGCTCTGGACGATGTTGGCAATCATGATGCTGGAAGGGCCACCAACGAGGAGCGGGGCGAGGAAATCTCCGAGGGTCAGTACGAAGGCAAACGTCGCGCCCGCCAATAAGCCGGGGAGGGAAAGGGGCAGGATGACGCGCAGAAACGTGGCGCGCGAGCCGGCGCCAAGATCGTGGGAAGCTTCGACGAGGTTGCGGGGAATGTGTTCGAGCGAGGCGTAGAGCGGGAGAAAAACGAAGGGCGTGTAAATGTGAGTGAGCATGAGAACGACGGCGAAGGGGCTGTAGAGGAAAAAACTGACCGGCTCTTTCGTAACGTGGATGTATTGCAGAAATCCGTTGAGCACGCCCTCGGATCCGAGAATCGTTTTCCATGCGTATCCGCGGACCAGATAGCTCACCCAGAGGGGAACGATCACCAATTGATAGAGCAGATCCTTGCGCGCGCCGGCGTGGAACGACATGTAATACGCGAGCGGGTATCCGAGCAGAAGAGAAAGCAACGCGACGCCTGCGGCAATGCGCATGGTGCGGAACAACACTTCGAGGTACACGGGATTCTGGAAGAGCTTGGCGTAATTTTGCAGATTCCATTCGTGGGCGATCACGCCGTCGCGCACAATCCAAAAGCTGTGCACAAACATCAGCGCGTAGGGCAGCAGCAGGAGAATCCCCACCCAGAGGATGGGCGGGGCGGAGACGATCCATTTGTAGGCGCGCGAATACATCATCAGTTCACTCGCGGACGACTACCGCATCCGCGGGGGAAAACCAGAATTCTTGTTCACCGGAAAGCGCGCCGCGGGCGGGGATCCGCGCGCGCAGCGACCGGCCGGCAAGTTCGAGTTCGAGATGCTCGCTAGAGCCGGAGAAGATTTGCTGGCGGACCACTGCACGGAAGCGCACCGCGTCCACCGGGAGCGTGCCATCCGGCGAAAGATGAATCGCCTCGGGCCGCAAGGAGAAGAGAACGGTGCCAACTGGCTGCGCTGAACTCCAACGGAGCGATCCGCACGCGGCCACGCCATTTTTTACTTCCGCGCGCAGCACGTTGGTCTGGCCGATGAATTCGGCGGCGTAGCTGGTGGCGGGGCGCGCGTAGATTTCGCGGGGCGAGGCAACCTGTTCGAGTCCGCCATCCTTTAACAGCGCAATGCGGTCGGAGAGCGCCATGGCCTCGTCCTGGTCGTGGGTTACGAAGAGGAAGGTGATGCCGAGTTCGCGTTGGAGCGATTTCAGCTCGCCCTGCATCTGTTTGCGGAGATTGGCGTCGAGCGCCGAGAGCGGTTCGTCGAGTAGCAGAAGCTTGGGGCGATTCACAAGGGCGCGAGCGAGGGCGACGCGCTGTTGCTGGCCGCCGCTGAGTTTGGCCGGGCGCGAGGCCGCGAATTCCTGCATTTTCACCATTTGCAGCGCTTCCTTCACGCGGTCCGGAATCTCCGATTTCACAACGCCGCTTACCTGCAAACCATAGCTGACGTTTTCCTGCACGGTTAGATGCGGGAAAAGCGCGTAGTTTTGAAAGACCGTGTTCACGCGGCGCTTGTACGGTGGCAAAGTGTCCAGGCGCTGACTGCTCATCCAGATTTCGCCGCTGGCGGGTTGCTCGAATCCGGCGATCAGACGGAGCAACGTCGTTTTGCCGGAGCCGCTTTCTCCGAGAAGTGTCAGAAATTCTCCCGGGGCAATTGCGAGGGAAATATGCTTCAGCACTTCGCGCGCGCCAAAACTCTTGGCGACGTTCCGGACTTCGAGCAGCACATCTCCCGAACCCGCGATTGCGGCGGCGTTTGGCGCGCTGGAAGCCGGAAGCGTCACGGAGCGGCCTTTACTTCATTCCAGATTTCGATGTACTTCGCGCGGCGGGGCACGTCCTGCCAGAAGTAGATGCGCTGCATGTAGGCGTCGGGATTGTCCAGGTGCAATCCCTTTTGTTCGGCTTGGGTCATGAATTGCGCCGCCGCGGGATTGGCGGGGGTGTAGTGCGTGACGTCAGTGACCTTTTTTTGCGTTTGCGCCTGAATCATGTACTCGAGAAAGGCGTAGGCGAGTTCCTTGTGCGGGCTGGCGCTGGTGATCATCAGGTGATCTATCCAGCCGGTGGTGTTTTCCTTGGGGATTGTTTCGCCAATCGGGAAATTCGCCTGCTGCAACTGATTGGTCATCAGCGGCCAGCCCATCGCGGCCACTACTTCATGGTTTTCGAAGAGATTCGTCAATTCGCCGCCGGTGGACCACATCTTCCGGACGTTGGGCTTCAGCGCCAGGAGTTTTTGCTTCACGGCGGCGAGCTGTTCGTCGGAAAGGTTGTAGAGTTGCGCGGGATCCGGTTTGTCGTAGCCGAGCATTTGCGCAGCCATGTACAGGGTCGAGAGATCGTCCCAGACGGAAATTTTGCCTTTGTATTTCGGATCCCAGAAAATTCCCCAGGAATCGGGCGGTTTTGCAAAAACGGCGGTGTCGTAGAGAAGAGGATTCGGGCCCCACATGAATGGAACGCCAAACGTTTTTCCGTTGGACTTCACGAGGGGAAGATCGCGGAGCTTCGGAGAAAGCTGCGGGTAGGTCGAGAGCTTGCTCATGTCCAGAGGCTCGGCGAGGCCGGCGTGGGCGATCGAAGCGGCGACGTCGCTGGACGGCGAGATCACATCGTAATTACCGGCGCTGCCGCCGCGCAGCTTTGCCACCAGATCGTCGCTGGAGCCCATGTAGGACGCGGAAACTTTGCAGTGGTGCGCTTCTTCGAACGCGTGGACGAAGGTGGGATCGGCGTACCCTTCCCAGACGAGCAGGCTGAGCGACTCCTCTTTCTTCTGGCACGCGGCCAGCAGAAACACGGAAGCCAAGAGCGCGCCCGCAAAGATAAACGCCCGAAGCCTACTTTTCATACGCTTCATAACGATCTTGCCCCCAGCGATAGTGGTAACAACCTTTGTATCACCGATGGTGCGCGGATCGATTTCAAAGATGTTGCGGTCCAAAATAATGATATCCGGCATTGAAATGTGTTGCTGAACGGCAAGTCACCACAGGCTGGATTGCGATTCTAAAATGTGGGCGGCGTGTTTACCCACAAAATCCAGGCTTCCGCGCGGCCGGGATTTTTCCAGCGATGCGGCGTGGAACTTTCAAAATACAGGCTGTCGCCCGCTTTCAAAAGATAGTGGCCCTCGTTATGCAGCCAGAGCTCGAATTCGCCGCGCAGGACATGCAGGAATTCCTCGCCTTCATGCGAGTAGGATTCGCCGCTGCCGCCGCCGGGTTTCACGCGGAAAAGATGCGGCTCCATCGCGGTGTTGCCCCAGGCGAGGAGTTCCATGCGGACGCTGGAGCTGGTTTCGAGGATTTTGCGCTGCGAGGGACGCACCAGGTGCTGCCCTTCGCCGTTGGTTTCGAAGAGGGAGATGATGTTGGTCTTGTAAAAGCGGGCGATGCGGCGAAGCGTGGCGATGGAGCAGCGCATCTGGCCGCGTTCGAGGGCGCTGAGGAATCCGACGGAGACGCTGGTGGCGCGCGCAACCTGGGCGAGGGAAAGTTTGCGCCTCATGCGGAGGCGGCGAAAGCGCTGGCCGGGAAGTTGCGGTGCGTCGGCGGGAGCGGAGACGAGGCCCTGCTTTTTGAGGACGTGCACGATGGCGGCGGGATTCAATCCGCGTTCGCGGCGAAGGAAAATGGCGCGCTGCAGCAGGCGGACGTCGGCTTCGGTGTACATGCGATAACGGCTTTCGGTGCGCTGCGGCGAGACGAGGCCAAGGGTCTCCCAAGCACGCAATGCGGAAGAAGAAATCGCGAGCCTGCGGGCCACTTCGGAAATGCGCAGAAGCGGCTGGCGGCCCAGGGTTTTCGATGGGGGCGAGAAATTCTTTCTGCTTGACACAGGTCCCGGCTTTCTCTAAGTTTACTGGATTATAGTAAGGTTCAGCGGGAAGTAGCAACAACGAAGAATCACGAAGAATCTTGTGCCGGGGCAGGAGATCTTCGATGAAACAGGGGTGAGTCCAAAATGAAAGTCGCCAAGCGCCTTCAGCAGCTTCGGTCTGTCTGTTGCCATAGCATTCTGTTTGCCGCGGTCCTCACACTCTTCAGCTTCTGCTTTACAGCCTCCCTTGCCAACGCGCAAAGCACCGGCGGCCGCATTCGCGGCACGGTGTCGGATGCCAGCGGCGGCGCGGTCGTCGGCGTTAAGGTCGTCCTGACCAGCGAGGCAACGAACGTCAAGCGCGAGGCGCAGACCTCAAGCAACGGGGAATATTTGTTTCTGGAAGTGCCGATTGGCACTTACATGGTGGAAGTCAACCATGCTGGATTCAAGAAGTATGTACGCAAAGGCGTGCCTTTGAATCTGAACGAAGTGATCACGGTGGACATACCACTGCAGATAGGGGGTTCCACGGAAACGGTGGAGGTGACGGGCGCTCCTCCAGTGGTGGATACAACTTCGACGCAACTCGGCGCGATCGTGAACGAACGGTCGTCCACGCAGTTGCCATTGAATGAACGCGATGTATTTCAGTTGCTGCAACTTCAGCCGGGCGTCCAATCTCAGATCGGGAACAATCTGTTTTACGGCTCCGACAAGCCCGGTGTGGTCACCGTGAACGGAGGCCGCGGCCGCTCCAACAATTATTCCGTCAACGGAGGCGACAGCAATGACCTCTTCGCAAACCTACCTGCCGTGCAACCGTCGCCGGACAGCATTGAAGAGTTTCGCGTCATTTCCAATACGTTCGACGCTGAATATGGCCGCAACTCCGGCGCCGTCGTGAATGTGGTGACGAAATCGGGCACCAACGATTTGCACGGCAGCGTCTATGAATTTTTCCGCAACGACGTTTTGAACGCGCATGGGTTTACATTCCAACCCACGCCCAAGCCACCCTTTAAACAGAATCAGTTCGGCGGCACGCTCGGCGGGCCGATCAAGAAGGACAAGACATTTATCTTCGGATCCTACGAGGGCCGGCGCATTGTGCGCGGCATCGTCTCTCAGAACGTGCCGGTGCCGACCGCATCCGACTATGCGGGAACGTTCACCGCTCCTCTACCGGCGCCGGGAACCCCGCCGACCGACCCCTCAAACTTTGTTTTCCCTGGGTCGCTGAATGACTCGCTTGTTGCGAACATTCTCCAAAACCGGTGTGGAAGCGCCAGCCCGGGCGGAAGCAAATTGACCCCCGGAGGGCAGGCGGCGCTGAATGCGGCGGTCGGGGGAACCTCAACGGCCTGGGATTCCATTTTTCCAACAACCCCCGGCGCCACTATGCTCACGGCCGCTGTCCCGGTGCAGTGCTTTGATCCGGTTGCGGTCAACCTGGCCAAGCAGTTCTTGATCGGGTCGGGAGGGACGAGTTCTCAGACGCAAAACGTCGCGAAGTCCCGGGACCGCGGAGACCAGGCCCAGGTCCGGTTCGATCAGGTGCTCAATGCCGCTCAGAAACTCTCCGTTTATTATTACTACGACAACGACAACACCCTGGATCCCTTCGCCATCTTCCAATTGGCGGGCGGGTCGCTGGGTAATTTTGGCGGGCGGATCATCACGCATTCCCAACAGGTGAACGTGAGCCACACCTGGACGATCGGCTCCAGCGCTGTCAATGAGGGCCGCTTTACCTATTTCCGGGAAGCGCAACCGCAGTTTTACACTCCTCTAAACACGAATGCGGTGACCGCCTCTTGCGGAAGCGATCCGAAGGCGCAGCCATTCTGCTTTACCGGAACGTCCGATACCGCGCTCATCGCCAATAACGGAACCGTTCTCGGGTCAACTCCGGCCTGTTCCGGATTCGGTTGCGGTATCCATCCGGGTCTCGGGTCGAAGTTTGAAGGCGTGCCCTTTATCACCTTCAATGGTACACAGGGACTGTTCGGAAATAACTTCGAGGGGCAATTGCCTCAGACCGGCAATACATTCCAGTTCGCCGACAATTACAGCAAGATCATCGGGACGCACAGCTTCAAGTTTGGCGGCGACATCCGCTACCAGAGATTCGACCAGAAGCTGTACTTCAACGTGAACGGCGAATACATTTTTGGCCCCGGAGGCCGTAACGACACCCGCGCAACCGATCTCTACGCCAATTATTTGCTCGGGCTGCCGGTCTCTTACACCCAAGGTTCGGCAAACAACGAATTTGTCCGCAGCACTTCCGTGTACTTGTTCGCGCAGGACAGTTGGAAGATCAAGCCCAACGTGACGTTGAACTATGGGTTGCGTTGGGAAGTGAATTCGCCGCTCACGGATGTCGGTCAGAAAGTGCAGCGGTTCAATCCTGGGCAAGTCTCCACCATTTTTCCTTGCCAGCTAAGCTCCATAAGCAATTTGTTCGGGACGGGAAACACCTGCGCCAATCAGGGTGTTGTACCCACCGGGCTGGTTTTTCCGGGCGACAAGGGAGTTCCGGGCGGCCTCATCAATACCTACTACAAGGCCTTCGCTCCCCGGCTCGGTTTGAACTGGAGCCCGGGCTGGCATGATGGATTGCTTGCCAAGCTCACCGGGGGGCCGAGCAAGTCCACAGTCAGCATGGGCTGGGGCCTATTTTACAACCCCATCGAGCAGTTGGTTCTCGAACAGTTCAGCGCGGAGCCGCCTTTCGGCATCAGCAACGGCATCTCCAATCCGTTATTTTCCACTCCCTTCGTAACTCAGGGTGGAGTCACGAATCCGAATGTCTCTGCCCCCTTCCTGAACCCCCCGCGCAATCAGCCGGTGGATTGGTCGCTGTTTCGTTCCATTGTGCTTTTCGGACAATTCCCGACGACGCTGCGCACGCAGTACTCCGCGCAGTACAACTTGACCCTCAAACGGGAATTGCCCGGCGACATTCTCGTGCAGGTCGGATACGTGGGCACACAAGGGCATCGGTTGCTTGCGATCCATGACCAGAACGCGGCCAACGCGCAAACCTGCCTGGACCTGGCAAACCTTGGCCAGGGCTGCGGGCCGTTCGGCGAGGATAGCCAGTACAGTTTCCTGCTTCCCGCTGGAGCGACTATCCATTTGCCCTACATTGCGGGGGCAACTCCCGGTGGGCCAAACGTTCCTTGCCCGATCGTAGGCAAAACTCCCTCCGGTTGCACCTTCACCGCTGGGGCAGGCGGTCAGCAAATTAACTTGGTTGGCTTGCGGCCCTACTCCTCACCCAACTGCGACCCGCTCACCGGTGTCGGCTGCCCAGCCGACGGGAAGGAGGTGTTCAACAGCATCTTCAACGAAGGCTCCGACGGTTATTCCAACTATAATTCATTGCAGGCGTTGTTCGAGAAGCGTTTCTCGCATGGCTTGCAGTTCCAGGCCTCGTATACCTACAGCAAGTCGCTGGACAATGCCTCCAGCTTTGAAGAAATTCTCAACCCTCTGAATTTCAACAGCACCTACGGACCGTCGCTCTTCGATTCGCGGCACCGGTTCGTTTTCAACTATGTCTGGGATCTCCCCATTCCGAAAAAGGAAGGCATGGCCGGGAAGTTCGTGAATGGATGGGAAATTTCGGGGATCTACACGTATCAGACCGGATTCCCGATTCTCATCAACAATTGCAACGACCAGGAACTGCAAGGCAGCACGCTGGGCTTCGAATGCCCTGGCAAGCCGGACATCTCGGGCCCGGTACAGACACAGGATCCTCGAATCAACGGCAACATTTTTAAGGACCTGACGATTTTTTCAAACAGCGCGCTCGGAACGATCGGCAATTCGCCACGCACACTGTGCTGCAACCCTCCGATCAATAACTGGGACTTTGGCTTGTTCAAAACAACCCCGATCAACGAAAGAGTTCGGGTGGAATTTCGGACGGAGGTTTTCAATATCTTTAATCACGCCCAGTTCTACGGCGTGGACGGCGGAACTTCCAACACAACTTTTGGCCAGCCGCAAAAGGTGCGCGATCCGCGCTTGCTGCAGTTTGCCTTGAAGATTCTCTTCTGAGGTTTGGAAGAGCGAGGATTTGCGTGGAAGCGTCCCAACCAGGCCGGGACGCTTTTGCGTGAAAAGAGGCAATCGCGCCGCGGAGGCCGCTCCGGCGGCTGCGGGAATTTGCGAAAGAGGCGTAAACTAGTAAGCGTAGTTTGCCGCAGGAACCGCGCTGTTTACCTCGCTGAAAGAGGCGGCATAAGCCGCCCCTACACAGAGGCGGCACGAGCCGCCCTACACTGACCGCAGGGAATAGACCTGCCCCAGGTGACCACGTTAGGAAGGCATACCTGGATGGAGCAGCAAATGCACGAAACACTACAGAAAGAAATCGCTCTGTACGAGAAGCGCACGCCAAAATCGGCGGAAGCGCACAAAAAGGCGGAGAAACGCATTCCGCTCGGCGTTGCCAGCAACTATCGCGCCTATGATCCTTACCCGATTTTTGTGGCGGAAGGGCATGGCAGCAAGATTAAGGACATCGATGGCAACGAATACATTGACCACAACCTGTGCTTCGGTACGCTGATGGCCGGCCACGGGCATCCCGCGGTGGTCAAAGCCGTGAAGGCGATGGCCGACAGCGGCACCACGTTTGGCATGCCGCATGGCATGGAACTTGAACTCGCGGAAGAGATTTGCGCGCGGTATCCGGTGGAAATGGTGCGATTTGGCAACAGCGGCACGGAAGCGACCATGCACGCATGCCGCATCGCGCGGGCTGCAACGGGCCGCGACAAAATTTTGCGCTTTGAGGGCGCGTATCACGGATTGCACGACAGCGCCCTCGTCAGCGTCAAGCCGAAGCTCGAAGACGCGGGCGATATCCATGCGCCGAATTCCGTTCCCGGCGGCCTCGGCGTTATCAAATCCGTCCTCGACAACGTCACCGTGGCCACGTTCAACGATCTCGGCAGCGTCGAAAACCGCTTCAAGCAGTTCCCGGGACAAATTGCGGCCATCATCCTGGAACCCATTTTGATGAACGTCGGCCTGTGCATGCCGCAGCCCGGGTTCCTCGAAGCCCTGCGCGCGATCTGCACCAAGAACGGCGCGCTGCTGATTTTCGACGAAGTGAAAACCGGCGCGAAGCTTGGCTGGGGAGGCGCGAGCGAATATTTCGGCGTGAAGCCGGACATGATCACGCTGGCCAAATCCATTGGCGGCGGCGTACCGCTGGCGGCGTTCGGCGCCAGCCGGGAAGTGATGGACCTGATCGTCCAGCACAAGGTCTTCCACGGGGGTACGTACAACACGAACCGCTTTGCAATGGCGGCAGGGATTGCGACGTTCCGCGAAGTGCTTACACGTGAGAATTATGCGCACGTTGGCAAGCTCAGCAAGAAGTTGACCGACGGTTATCGCGCCATCGTGAAGAAAAACGGCGTGCGGGCCTACGTTGCCAGTGCCGGCGTGAATGGCGCGCTGATGTTCTATCCGCAGGAAATTCGCAACTACCGCGACTGGCTGAACATTGACGTCGACATCTGGCGGCAGTTCTGGTTCGGCATGGTCAACCGCGGCGTGCTTGCGATGCCGTACTGGTGGGATGAACAGTGGACGATTTCCGTGCAACACACGGAAGCGGACATTGACAAGCACCTCACTGTTTTTGAAGAGGTCGCCCCAGGCCTCGCCAAGGCCCAGCAGGAACGCGGCGCGCAGTTCGTAGGCGCTGCCGGACACTAAGGAGAACACCGCTTGAGTCACGAGGCCGCGCTCGCGGAGGCTGACGTTTCGCCTTCTTCTACCGGAACCACGCACCTGAAGCGGGTACTCGGCAAGCGCGACCTCGTGCTGCTTTTTGTGGTTGCTGTTTTTAACTTGAATGTTTTGCCCTCGATTGCCGCAAACGGCGGGGTCACCATCTGGCTGTGGATTATTTCGTTGATTCTGTTTTTCTGGCCCCAGGGAATCGCGGTAATTGAGCTGGCGCACCGGTATCCGGGCGAAGGCGGCGTCTATCTTTGGGCCAAGGAAGTTTTCGGCGACTTCCACGGCTTTCTGTCCGGCTGGTGTTATTGGACCAACAACATGATGTACGTGCCGACGATCATGCTGTATTTCGTCGGCGTTTCTGTTTTTGTGCTGGGCGCGGGCCATGCGTCGCTGGGAGACAGCAAGCCGTTCGCGCTGGCCGCGAGCGTAGCGCTTCTCAGCGTGCTGATGATCCTTAACATCATGGGACTCGGTGTGGGCAAGTGGATCAACAACCTCGGCGGCATCGGAACGTTTGTTGCAGCGTTCCTGCTGATGGGACTTGGCGTGGCCGTATGCCTGCGGTTTGGCACGTCCATCCACTGGGCGGACTTTCGAATTCCGGCCAATCCTCGTTTTGTGCTGAATTCGTTTGGCGTGATTTGCTTTGGCTTGACCGGCCTGGAGCTCGCCTCCATCATGGGCGACGAAATTGAAAACCCTCAGAAGACTTTGCCGGGGGCCGTGGCTTGGGGCGGCCTGCTTTCCGGGCTGCTGTATGTCGGCGCGACTTTGACGCTGTTGATTGCCGTCAGCAAAAACAGCATCAGCGTGCTGCAGGGAATTGTGCAGGCGGTCAGCCATATGGCGGGGCAGGTTGGCGTGTCGTGGATTGTGGCGCCGTTTGCGTTCATGCTGAGCTTGTCGATCGCGGGGATTGGCTCGGCGTGGCTTGGCGGATCGGCGCGTATTCCGTTCGTCGCGGGCCTCGATTCGTATCTGCCGTCTTGGCTCGGCAAGATTCATCCAAAGTACGCCACTCCGTATCCCGCGCTGCTTGTGCACGCCGGTGTCTCGTTGATTTTGGTGATTCTGAATTTTGTGCTGGTCGGGTCGGGCGTTCAGGAGTCGTTTCAGCGGCTCCTTTCGCTCGCGGTGGTGCTGCAGTTGATTCCGTTTCTCTATATGTTTGGTGCGCTGCTGAAGATCGCGCTCGATGAAAAATTCGTGCGCGGCCACTATGGCCGGTGGACACTGGTGTTCGCCGGCGTTTGCGGGATGCTGACGTCCGTTCTCGGAATTGCGCTCGCGTTTTTCCCGGCGCAGCAGATCACTTCGCTTGCCTCGTACGAAATCTGGATGTTTGGCGGCACGCTCGGCTTTATCGGCCTTGCGGCGTTTTTCTTTTTTGTGTATGGCAGCCGAAAGGCGGCGCGGAAATTGGCCGAAGGCTCGACTCCGGCGTGAAATTGGGAGTGGGAGGTGACTTATGTCCAGTCCAGCTAAAACCGCGGTGAAAACCTACCAGAATTATGTCAACGGCCAGTGGGTCTCGAGTTCAACGGGCGAAACATTTCCTGTTTTTGATCCTTCCACGGAAGAAGTGATTGCGCGTGTCGCCTCGGCGAGTGTGAGCGACGTGGACAAAGCAGTGAAAGCCGCGCGCGCGGCGTTTGATTCCGGCCCGTGGCCGGCAACCACGGCGCAGGATCGCGGGCGCATTCTTTTTAAACTGGCGGAAAAGATTCGGCGAAACCAGCCGATGCTCGCGGAATTGGAATCGCGCAACACTGGCAAGCCGATTGTTGAGGCGGAATACGATATCGGCGACGTCGCGACTTGTTTTGAATACTACGGCGGTCTGGCCAATAAAGTGAACGGCAGCGTCCTGCCCGTGCCTGCAAACGCTTTGAGTTTTACGCTTCGCGAACCTGTCGGCGTGGCGGGACAGATTATTCCCTGGAATTATCCATTGCTGATGGCGGCGTGGAAACTGGCGCCTGCGATAGCCGCGGGCTGCACCTGCGTTTTGAAGCCGGCCGAGCAGACGCCGCTGACTGCGCTCGAATTTGCAAACTGGCTGGAGGAAGTTGGCTTGCCACCCGGCGTAGTGAATGTAGTGAACGGCGTCGGCGAAATCGCCGGAGCAGCGCTGGTCGCGCATCCGGAAGTGGACAAGATCGCATTCACCGGCAGCGCCGTGGTGGGCAAGATCATCGTGAAAAGCGCGGCCGACACGCTGAAGCGCGTGACGCTGGAACTTGGCGGAAAATCTCCCAACGTATTTTTCGCCGACGCCGATTGGGAAGCCGCGGTGGATGGAGCATTGTTCGGCGTCTTCATCAATCAGGGTGAAGTATGTTCCGCGGGCAGCCGCATTCTGGTTGAGAAAAAGATTTACTCGAAGTTTGTCGAGGCCATGACGGAAAAAGCGAAGCGCATCAAGTTGGGCGCGCCGCTTGACCGCGACACCAAGATGGGGCCGCTGATCAGCAAGGAGCAGTACGACCGCGTGACCTCGTACATGGAGATCGGGAAGAAGGAAGCTAAGACCGCGATCGGCGGCGGTCGCGCAAAGGCGTTCGGCAAAGGATTTTACGTTGAGCCGACGATTTTTTACGATGTGGACAACTCTGCGCGGATTGCGCGGGAAGAAATTTTCGGCCCTGTGGCCTCGGTGATTCCGTTTGAAAACGAAGCTGACGCGATCAAGATTGCCAACGACACGCCCTATGGACTTGCCGGAGCGGTCTGGACGCGTGACATTTACAAGGCTTTCCGCATCGTAAAATCGATGCGCGCGGGAATTATCTGGGTGAATCACATGCAGCCGACTTACGTGGAAGCGCCGTGGGGCGGCTACAAGCAGTCGGGCTTCGGGCGGGAACTTGGACCGTGGGGACTGGAGGAGTATCTCGAAACCAAGCAGGTGTACGTCAATCTCGATGAAACTCCGATCGGCTGGTACTGAGCTGCGAAAATTTTCTGAATCCAAAAGAGGGAAGTGAGAGCTATGAAGACCATTCAATTGCGCACCGAAGTTCCCGGGCCAAAATCCAAAGCGCTGGTGGCGCGTCGCGAAGCTGCCATCCCGCGCGGCCCGCAGCTTGTCACGCCGATTTTTACCGCGAAGGCCGAGGGCGCCTGGATAGAAGACGTAGACGGCAACCGCTATCTGGACTTCGCCGGCGGCATCGGCTGCCTGAATGTTGGGCACCGCGCGCCAAGGGTGGAAAAAGCCGTGCGCGAGCAGTTGGAGAAATTCCTGCACACGTGCTTTGGCGTTACGCCCTACGAGTCATACATCGCCCTCGCCGAAAAACTGAATTCGCTGGCGCCGATGGGCGGCACGAAGAAGACGTTCTTTGTGAACACGGGCGCGGAAGCGGTGGAAAATGCGGTGAAGATCGCGCGCGCGCACACCAAGCGGCCGGCAGTGATCTGCTTTGAGGACGCGTTTCACGGGCGGACGTTGCTGACAATGACGCTGACCAGCAAGACCAACCCGTACAAGGTGGGCTTCGGCCCGTTTGCGCCGGAAATTTATCGCATTCCGTATGCCAACTGCTATCACTGTTCCTATGGCTTGACCTATCCATCGTGCAAGATGACTTGCGCGCATCACCTGGAAGATACGTTTAAACGCGTGGTTGCGGCGGACCAGGTGGCCGCGATTATTGCGGAGCCGGTGCTGGGAGAGGGCGGCTTCGTCGTTCCGCCCAAAGAATTTTTCCCGGTGATCCGCGAAATTTGCGACAAGTACGGCATCGTTTTCATCGCTGATGAGGTGCAGAGCGGCATCGGGCGCACCGGAAAAATGTTTGCGATCGAACATTACGGCGTCGAGCCAGACCTGCTCGTCACCGCGAAATCGCTGGGCGGCGGCTTGCCGATTGCCGCGGTCACGGGGCGCGCGGAAATTATGGACTCGCCAATTCCCGGCGGGCTTGGCAGCACATTCGCCGGCAATCCCACATCTTGCGTTGCGGCGCTCGCGTCCCTTGAAACGATTGAGAAGGACGGATTGCTGGCGCGGTCCACGGCGATCGGGAAGAGATTCGAAGAACGCGCCAGGGCCTGGCAGCAGAAGTGGCCCCTGGTTGGCAACGTGCGCGGCCTGGGCGGCATGTGCGCGATTGAACTGGTCAGCAATCGGGAGACGCGCGAACCTGCCGGTCCGCAGACGAAAGAGCTTTCGCGCTACGCGTACGAACACGGCTTGATCACCATCACCGCGGGGACGTATGGGAACGTGGTGCGCATCCTGGTGCCGCTGGTGGTCACGGATGAGCAGCTTGATGAAGGGCTCGATGTGCTCGAGGCGGGACTGGCGGTTGTCTCGGAGCAAAAGCAGGTTGCACTTTCGCACGCATAAACTTTTTTGCGGGGGTCCAGCGGCATTTAAAGTCAGCCGGCGTTTTTTGTGCGTTTACAAATGAACGAGGTGTTTTATGTCGAGCACGGCCATAAATTCAGCGGTCACCACGGTTGATTTGAAGGACATGCGATTGTTTCGCGAAGCCTGCTATGTGGACGGAAAGTGGGTGCAGGCGGCGGGCGGTGGAATGGTTGGGGTGGACAATCCCGCAACGAGCGAAATCATCGGCAAAGTTCCCAAGCTGAGCGGGGCGGAAACGCGGTATGCGATTGAAGTGGCGAACGAGGCCTTCAAGTCGTGGAGCGCGCGGACAGCAAAAGAACGCGCAAACATTCTCCGCAAGTGGTTCGACCTGATGATGGAAAACCAGGAGGACCTGGCGCGCCTGATGACGCTGGAGCAGGGCAAGCCGCTGACGGAATCGCGCGGGGAAGTGGCGTATGCGGCGGCGTTTCTGGAATGGTTTGGTGAAGAGGCGAAGCGCGTTTACGGGGATACGATTCCGGGCCACCAGGCTGACAAGCGCATCGTCGTTCTCAAGCAGCCTATTGGCGTGGTGGCTTGTATCACGCCGTGGAATTTTCCGTTGGCGATGATCACGCGCAAGGCGGGTCCTGCGCTGGCGGCGGGATGCACGGTGGTGATCAAGCCCGCGGCGCAGACTCCGTTTTCGGCGCTGGCGCTTGCGGAGCTTGCCGAGCGCGCCGGGGTTCCGAAGGGCGTGCTGAACGTGATCACCGGCTCAGCAAAGGAAATTGGCGCGGAGCTGACGTCGAATCCGATTGTGCGGAAGCTTTCGTTCACGGGTTCGACCGAAGTTGGAAAAGTGTTGATGGCGCAGTGCGCGGGAACGATCAAGAAACTCTCGCTGGAGTTGGGCGGGAATGCGCCTTTCATTGTTTTCGAAGATGCGGATCTGGACGCAGCGGTGGAAGGCGCGATTGCCTCGAAGTACCGAAATACCGGGCAAACCTGCGTGTGCACGAATCGCGTGCTGGTCCATGATTCGGTCTACGATGCGTTCACAGAAAAGCTGGTGACCGCGGTGAAAAAGTTGAACCCGGCGCCGGGGCTGGAAGAGGGCGCTTCGCAGGGGCCGCTGATTGACAATGCTGCGATTGAGAAAGTGGAGAGCCATATTAAGGATGCGGTATCAAGGGGCGCCAAGGTCGTTGCCGGTGGACATCGCCACGCGCTGGGCGGGCGGTTCTTCGAACCGACCATCCTGGTCAACGCTACACCGCAGATGGCGGTGGCTCGCGAAGAGACGTTTGGTCCTGTCGCGCCGCTCTTCCGCTTCAAGACGGAAGCGGAAGCGATCGCGCTGGCGAACGACACGGAATTTGGGCTGGCCGCGTATTTTTACGGTCGCGATCTTGCGCGCGTCTGGCGTGTTGCCGAAGCGCTCGAATACGGAATCGTCGGCATCAACACGGGAATCATTTCCACCGAGGTTGCGCCGTTCGGCGGTGTGAAGGAATCAGGCCTCGGGCGCGAAGGCTCGAAATACGGCATCGAGGAATTTCTCGAGATCAAGTATCTGTGCATCGGCGGTATCAAAGGATAGTTCCGCATCAGGATGAATCCTTCCCTACAGGGTCAAACGGCAATCGTCACCGGCGCGGGCAGCGCCACCGGCATCGGATATGCCATTGCCCGGCATCTTTTGCGCGAGGGCGCGTTCGTAGCCATCGGCGCCACCTCTGAACGCATCCACGCGACTGCCAAACAGCTCGATCCATCCGGCGAGCGCGTGTTTCCTTTCGTTGCAGATTTGACGGAGGAAACGCGTGTCCATGAGGTGGTGGGAACTATTGCGAAGCGCACCGGCAGGATTGATATCCTGGTGAACAATGCCGGGATGGCGCAGAACGGCAAGCAGCCCGGAATTACCACGGTCGAAACGATCAGCTACGTGGATTGGCAGCGGCAGATGGCGATGACGCTTAACACGGCGTTTTTGATGACCCGGGCGGTGTTGCCGATTATGAAGAAGCAGAAATACGGCCGGATTGTGAACGTGACGTCAGTGACGGGCCCGTTGGTGAGCAATGCCGGCTCGGGCGCCTACGGCGCGGCCAAAGGCGCTATGGACGGATTGATGCGCGCTGTGGCGATCGAGCACGGGACGGATGGCATCACGATCAATGGCGTGGCACCGGGTTGGATTCAGACGGGTTCTTCGCTGCCGGAAGAGTTGCAAGCAGCGAAATACACGCCGCTTGGGCGCGCGGGCAGGCCCGAAGAAGTCGCGGCAGCCGTGGCGTTTCTGGCTTCGAAAGAGGCGTCGTACATCACCGGGCAGATCCTCGTGGTGGACGGCGGAAACATTCTTCAGGAAACGAAACGAGCCTAGCACCCATCGGAAACGCCGGATTGGCCCATAGAAAAGCAGGCTGCACAGATGGCGATTGTGAACTAGAATGAAATGAAGGCAGGGGCTCGTAGCTCAGCGGTTAGAGCAGCGGACTCATAATCCGTTGGTCCCAGGTTCAAATCCTGGCGGGCCCACCAACATTCCAAAAGACTTAGGTTGATTTTTGTTTCCGGCATTTTCTCGATTGTAGGGACTTTTGTCGGGACTCTTTTCCACATGCGCGTGGAATACCCGTCTTTCCTTGTGATCGCGCATGCGGATTCCCAGTTCAACGCCCGATAGCCCAGTGTAATTCTCCTGGAGGAACCAACAGAATGGCTGAAAAAGAAAACCCCCTAGCCGACATGCTTCTAAGGTGAAACGAAAGCTCCCGGCCAGATAGCCGGTTGGAGTAGCAGATCGCCCACAGGTCGCATTGCCCACACACTGAGGCTTGGTAATAAAAAGGAGGCGCTTGCCACCCGACGCAAAGTAAGGGACAATTCATATGTAAGGCATTTCTAGAGTGTAAGGGACCATACCATGCAGCATTCCACGGTAACGAGTAAGGGACAGACAACCATCCCAGGAAAGATTCGCAAGGCGTTGCGAATCAAGCCGGGCGACAAGCTTGAGTACCTGGTTGAAGGGGACCATGCCACCATTCGCGTGCACCCGGGTACGCGGTCACTGAAGGGTGTGCTCGCCAGCAAGAAGGGCAAGGGGATGTCCTTCGCACAAATCCGCGAGGCTGCGGCTGAAGCTGCCCGTGGTCGGGACAACCTCCGGTGAGCAAGCGAAGGCTTGTCGACACCAATCTGATTGTTCGCTATCTCGTACAGGATCACGAAAAGCATGCCAAGGCCGCCGGAAAACTGTTCGATGCCTGTGACCGCGGCGATGTCGTGATTGTCGTGTTGCCAGTTGTTTTGGCCGAGTGCATGTTTGTACTGGAGTCTTTCTATGGGCATCCACGTGGAGATATCTCTTCGGCGCTCGGCAGGCTCATTTCCAGCCCTGGAGTTGAGATTGGTGGAGCGACGATTCACCTCGACGCATTGGAACGCTATCGAAACACGAAGGTCCATTTCGTGGACTGCTTGCTTGCCGCGACCGCCGCGGCCGAAGACACACCGGTGGCCACCTTCGATCAGGACTTTCGAAAGTTCGCCGACGTGCGCGTAGAAACCCAGTAATTTTCCTTCGGGCAACTCGCTCTCGATCCTTGTAGCTTCCGTGACAAAACAATCCGTCTGCATGCGCAATCCCACATCGAGACACACAGTTTGAAACTATTTGTACATGATCCCACCTCGGGATATCCCCACTGCCAGACCTGAATACCAAGCAACCACTCCCTGGAAGGCGACGGAAATGCAAAATGCACATGAGCGCTTTGGAACGTTGGAGTTCATCAAGCGCACGAAGGATACGACGACTCGTGTGCGGGTTCGCATTGACCGAGCCGTTCTAGAAAGTCCAAAAGGTGAACGAGGCCAAGCCAGCGCCCACCTAATCTCCATGATCGGTGGAGATTCAGAGATCGGTGCGTTGTGGGCGGCAGTAACCGAAGGGGCTTCGCTCAATTTTTCGCTCCGTTTAGAAAAAACAACATCGTCACCGGTGTTATTCCTTGGTTTCGCCATACGTGCCGAGTGCCATTCTGGACGACGACATCGCCCTTCTTGAGATGAACGGTTTTTCCCTCATCCAGTTCGAGCCATATCTCGCCTTCGAAAACGACAGCGTAATCCACGGTATTTGTCTTGTGCATGGCTCGGTCTTCTTCTTCGAAGTGGTCCGCCAGCCCCCTCAGCCGGCTCAGAGCCTCTTTATGCGCGGCGTTGCCGTCAAAAGACGGATCTTTGAAAACGGAACCGGGCGGAAAGGTAACAATATGAAAGCTTGTCCCTCCCGGCCCAGGAACGACGGACTCCGGGTAGCTATCCATCTTTTGTTGCTGGCTCAGATCGGGAATGGACAAATTGGCCCAGACGAGACGATGAATGTAGCCTGGAACAGTCTCGAAATTGTAGTTTTCCAGCGACTCGTTACTCTGGATAACAGACTTACCTTGCACTTCCGCGGTGACCACGCGACGATAGCTCGCCTTTTTATTGTCGGCTTTCATGTTTCCTTCCTTCTTCTCTATTTCCTTGCGACTACCGCCGGAAATTTTTCCCGAACATGGGCAGTCCGCTTTTCGACCGCTGCTCCGTAGCCTCGTCTTGAATCACATCCCAATGCTCTACAAGGATTCCGTCCTTGATTCGAAGAATGTCCGCTGCAATCCAGTTCACTGGGTGACCGAATCCCGAAAATCGCCCGTGCACCATCACGAAATCTCCCTCAGCCACGATCGTTCCCAGCTCGTACTTCAACGTTGGCGGGAGGCTCTTAATAAGATTGAAAAGACCCTCGCGGCCAGGAGCGATATGGGCGCTATGTTGAATGTAATTCGGCGACCAGAACGGTTCCGCTGCCGCGTAGTCGCGCTCATTGAACAGGGTTTCGAACGCTTCAAGAACGAGGGCCTTATTCTTTGCTGCTGTTGATTCGCCCATTGTGCCTCTCTTCACTGTTCAGGACTGCTGCCGCAGCATCGAATCGTTGAACTGGGTTACAAGCGCCCCTTCGTTTGGGCCCGGGTTGTTGCGGAGAGGCTTCGCCCGCTCCACCAAGACCTCCTGTGCATCCGTCCCAAGAACGTCGATGGTCTCCTTGATGAATTCGGCAAGCGACATCGCCCGCGGCTCATTGTTGCTGCCCATCAGCTCGGTCTGGACCCAGGGGGGAGCGATCTCGAGTACGTTGACTGTCGTGTTCTTGAGTTTGTAGCGTTGTGAAAGAACATACGAATGCAACGCTGCTTTCGTCGATGAGTACACGGCGGTCATGGCCAATGGAACATATCCGAGCACCGAGGTGTTGTAGATGATCGTTGCCGCCGGTTGCTTTTTCAGGTGTTCGATGAACGCCGAGGTCACGCGGATGGTCCCCAGTAGATTGGTGTTGACGGTGGAGACCAGCACAGCGTCGTCCACAACGCCCGCGGCATCATCAATTTGCATGACGCCGGCGTTGTTGATCAGGACGTTGAGCTTCGGATATTGCGCGATGAGCTTCTTTGCCACCGAGGCGATGCTCTTTGGGTCTTGAAGATCCAGCTCGACCGAGGCCATTCCAGGATTCGCCTTCGTGGTTGCTTCCAGGTGCGATTTTCGGCGACCGGAAATGATGACCTGGTTTCCGCGTTTGTGCAGTGCCTCCGCGAGGCCGCGTCCGATCCCCGAACCACCGCCCGTGATGAAAATCGTGTTTCCAGTGAGAATCATGGATTGTTTCCTTTCCGTCAGACGGCACCCGACCGCATCCACTCGATGCCAATGCTGCGGTATTAATGAACCACCTGGTTCAATAGGATGCGCGAAATCCCTTCGGGTTGCAAGAATATTGCACCGAGCAGTTCAATACGTCATAATGAAGGCATGGGGCGACCGAAGAACTTCAGCCGGGAAGGCGTTTTGGAGAAGACGCTGCCTGTCTTCTGGAAACACGGCTTCGCGGATACCAGCCTTCAGGACTTGGAAAAGGCTACGGGCGTAAACAAGTCCGGCCTCTATGCCGAGTTCGCGGACAAGGGAGATCTGTATTTGGAGAGTTTGCGATACTACTTGAGAAAACAGCAGAAGGAAGAGTTGCTGACCGCCAACCCGCTCGGCTGGAAGAACATCGAGCGCTTTCTGAAACTCGCGCCCTGCAGCTTGGAGGGTCAGAAAGGCTGCTTCTCGGTCAATTCCATGAACCAGTTCGCGGTGCTCCCACGCGCGGCGCAGGAAGTCGTTTCGAAGAGCTACGCTTTTCTCAAAGATCTGATCGTGAGAAATATCGAAGCCGAGAAACCCGAGATGAAACCAACGGTACTTGCAGAGATGATCTTGACCTTCTTTACCGGCATCAGCATGGAGCAGCACCTGAAAGTCAGCAAGGCGTCCATGAACCGAAAAGTGGACGACTTCATGAAGGCCGTCCGCAAGCTGTGAATCCGCAGTTCCGCGAAGGACAACTTCGCCACGAATCGGTCTGCCCGGAACTCCTCTGGTCTTAAGGCCGGAAGAGAATGGGCTCAAGGGCCCGCAACCGTTCGAAGTCGAAGTTTTGGACTACGTAATTATTTCAGGATTTAACGTCGATGTCTCGGTTCTAGAATTAGGTTGCCCCAGTGGCCACTATGACGAGAAAATGGGCAAACCCCAGTCCCTTCAGAACACTCTAAGGTGATGGTCGGGGCAGGTCTTGACCTTGCCTGCGAATCCAGCCAACAACCCAGCAAAGCGGACCCAGTTGCTGTAGTTACGCTCAGGGCAAGTTCCATTGCCAACCCCAGCCGCAAATGTTTTCTAGAAGAGAGCGCTTTCGTTTGCGGAGGCGTTCGACAAGAGGTGCGAGTGCGCAGGATGAAGCTCCAATGCGAAGCGAGTGGCGGGCAGGGTTTTGCCCTTGCTTTTGGCCTTGTTTGCCTGATGGGGGTGGCGTCGGCAAGGGCGCAAAACGCCGATGCGCCGCAGGACAAGCCGTCCGCTACACGGTTGTTGACGGTGGAAGAAGGACGCTCCATCGCAGATGCCGCACTGGAGCAGGAGCAGCCAGCGCGCAGGACGCAGGATTGTTCGCACGTGATTCATGAGATTTACGGGAGCGCCGGATTTGAATACCCGTATGCCAGTTCGTTCGAGCTGTTTGCCGGGAACGAGAATTTTGTGCGCGTGCGGTACCCGCACGCCGGAGATTTGATCGTGTGGCCGGGGCACGTTGGCATCGTCGTCGATCCGTTGCAACACAGTTTTTCCAGTCTGGTGAGCACGGGATTCGATGTGCAGGATTATGAAGGAGCATATTGGAAGTCGCGGGGAAGACCGCGCTTTTACCGGTACAAAGTGCAAAATGGCGGCGTGCTGACCGCGGCGAAGAGCCCTGCATCGCGACAAGTCTCGAATGCTAACCGGCCGCCGAGCGATGGCACGCTGATCGAAGAGCGATCCGGGGAAGAAAATTCCGCGTTGAGCCAGCCAACGAAGGCGGCATCCGAACGGACGGTGTTGATCTATGGGCCGGTGGCACCCGAGGAAGTGACCGAAGCGAGCGCGCCGTTTGAAATTCCAACGAGCACGATTGTCGCAGCGGGACGCAAGCCGCCAACACGCGAGGAAGTGGCCGAGGGCATCTCGGAATTGAGTGACGCGGCCGGGAATCTGCTGCGCAAGGATGATCCGTTCAAAACGCGCTCGCCGGTGGTGATCGTGGAACAGTTCAGCGTGGTGCGAGTGGAAATCAAGCGCGACCATGGCTGGGCGCGGCTGCAGGTTGAGTCCAAGGTTTCCATCGACGGCGGAACAATTCAACGGAAACCCCGGCTAGAGAATGTGCGCTGGGAATTGCGGCGTGTGCCGGCGGGTTGGGAGGTGGTTACTCCGCTGGATCGGACGTATGTACCGCATGACGTGGCGGTGAAGGATTTGGCGGCGCAACTTGCGCAACTGACGCAGAGCGAGGGCGCCACCGCTTATCGGGCGACGGTTGTCCAGCAGGAATCGCACATCGCGAATCTCCTTAGCGCGCTGCTGGTCCAATAATGCAATGGTGGGGCTCGGGAGGTTCGAACTCCCGATCTGCGATTTAGGAAATCGACGCTTTATCCATCTGAGCTACAGCCCGGCTGGAAGTAGATCCCTCCGCTGCGGATCGGTAAGAGGCGCCGTTGCTCCTGCGCCATCTTAATATCCACAGGCAAAAACCCAACAACCCCGCAGCGGGATGAGTCCTTCCATGAGAAGGCCGGTTGAACGACGTCCTCACCATCCAATACGGACCCGGTCATTCGCGAGCAATAGCGGTGCAGCTGCGGCCGGAGTTGAGTAATCGTCTCAAGGAACGCCAGATAACGGCCCTCGAACTGACCAGCAGTTTTCATCTCGCTTGGGTTATCCATGTCTATCTTGTTCTACGCATGTAATCCTCTTTGGGATGCGGGGAAAACCCAATTTTTGCGGTGTCGCATGGGGGGTGGGGCATCGCTGGGAAACGCATGAACCGGCTCACAAGATCTCGCTAAGCCTCAACGAACCAATAAGTTGCTAAGAGTATGACTGGACTCGTCTCCCGCCGATTCCGACTTTACGTCCTGGGACCGCCACCCCCAATCCCTTCGTTAATCCGGCACTTATCGCGCGTCTGCCTCCGGCCCAAACAATAATTTCTTAGCCAATTAGAGCTCGTCAGCATCTCATCCACGAACTGAATTGCGAGCCTGACATTCTGGTCATCAAGGTACCCGAATATTGAATCCGGGGCGAACTTCTGGGACGGTTTCGCTCTAAAGCGCGGCTCAGGGGAAACCTAAGAAGCATGAAAGTGAACTTTCGCGGAATGGAATGGGAAGGTGTCGCGCGGCTAGGCGCGGGAATTCTTCTTCTCGTTTTTGGGCTGCTGCTTGCCGCCGGGCTATGCACTGCGAGCACGCCGGGTGAGAATCCCGTGCCCAATATTTTCCAGCCGCATTCCACTCCTGCGGATTCGATCTTTCATCTCTCGCTTTTCGTTCTCACCATCACCGGCCTGATCTTCCTGGTTGTCTTTATTCTCCTTGTCTATGCGCTGGCGAAGTTTCGCGCCAGGCCGGGGGATTCTCCTCACGAACCGCCTCAGGTTTATGGCAGCACACAGATTGAGCTGGCATGGACTGTAATTCCGATCCTAATCGTGGTGGTCCTTTTTTTAGCCACCACCCGGGTGATTCACGCAGTCCAGGATGCTACAAAACCGGCGAACGTGGTGGAGGTGATTGCCATTGGCCACCAGTTCTGGTGGGAATTTCGATATCCGGCGCTTGGCATCGTAACCGCCAATGAACTGCATATTCCTGTGAGCGATCCGGCGAATCCCACGCCGACCTATCTGAAGCTGCTTTCCGCCGATACGGATCACAGTTTCTGGGTGCCACAGCTTGCGGGAAAAACGGATTTGATTCCGAACCGCGTCAACACAATGTGGATGGACCCTCACCGGACGGGCATCTTCCTCGGGCAGTGCGCGCAATATTGCGGCACGCAGCACGCGAAGATGCTGCTGCAGGTGAAAGTGGACAGCCGGGAAGATTTTGAGGCATGGGCCAACGCGCAGAAGCAGCCCGCGAAACAAGATGAGAGCGTAAGCGCTGGCCGCCATGTGTTTGAAACGACTGCTTGTATCAATTGCCACGCGGTGGCCGGCACCGCGGCGAAGGGACGATTTGGGCCCGACCTCACCCACATGATGAGCCGGAGCACCATCGCATCCGGTGCGGCCGAAAATACGCCGGAGAACCTTGGCATGTGGATCCAAGATCCGGACATGATCAAACCCGGCTCGCTGATGCCAGCGATGAAATTGAGCGACGCGGAACTGGATTCGCTGGTGCGCTACTTGGAGACACTGCGATAGTGGGAGATTTTGGGAGAAGAGCGATGTCATCGGATGCAATGGCGATTGGAGCCGTGGAAATCGAAGGCCGGCCATGGGTGGAGACCCTGCATGATTGGATTACCACGGTCGATCACAAGCGCCTGGGCATTCTTTACATTCTCTTCGCTCTATTATTTCTCTTAATCGGCGGACTCGAAGCGATCGTCATCCGCATCCAGTTGATGCACGCGCACAACGACTTTGTTTCCCCGCAAGTTTTCAATCGCATGTTCACGATGCACGGCACGACCATGATTTTCTTCGTGATCATGCCCTTCATGTTTGGCTTTGCGAACTACCTGGTTCCGTTGATGATCGGCGCGCGGGACATGGCTTTTCCGCGGCTGAATGCGTTCAGTTTCTGGCTGACGGCGTTTGGAGGGTTTCTACTTTATTTCAGTTTCCTCGGGGGAAGCGGACTCTATGGAGCGGGAACTGCTCCCGACGTAGGATGGTGGGCGTACGCTCCGTTGACTTCGCGCGCGTTTTCGCCGGGCCACAGCGCCGACTACTGGACCATCGCCGTGCTGGTGTCGGGTTTCGGCAGCATCGGGACAGCGACCAATATCATTGCCACAATCCTCTCGATGCGATGCCCGGGGATGACGCTCAGCCGCATGCCGCTGATGGGGTGGATGACTTTGGTGATGTCCGGGCTGGTTTTGATTTCGATCAGCCCGCTCTCGGCTGCGCAGATTATGTTGCTCGTGGACCGCTATTTGGGCGGGCATTTCTTCGATACGCAGGCTGGCGGGTCCGCGACGCTCTGGATGCATTTTTTCTGGATTTTCGGGCATCCGGAGGTGTACATCCTGGTGATTCCCGCGTTTGCGTTTGCCTCGGAGATCATTCCGGTATTTTCGCGCAAACCGATTTTCGGCTACCCGGTGATGGTGGCGGCCACCGTGTGCATCGGGTTCATCAGCATGAGTGTGTGGGCCCATCACATGTTCACCATCGGCATGGACTCCGCCGCCAACACCTTTTTTGTGCTGACGACAATGGCCATCGCCGTACCGACGGGCATCAAGATTTTCAACTGGCTGGGCACGATGTGGGGAGGGAAGCTCCAGTTCAAGACGCCGATGCTGTTCTGCATCGCGTTCCTGTTCCAGTTCCTGATCGCGGGCCTCACCGGCATCATGCTGGGAGCGGCGCCGTTCAACTGGCAGCTTAGCGGTTCGTATTTTGTCGTCGCTCATTTTCACTACGTGATCGTCGGGGCGATCCTGTTTTGTATGTTTGGTGCGATTTATTACTGGTACCCAAAGATCACCGGAAGAATGCTGGATGAGAGGCTGGGCAAGTTGCATTTCTGGCTGTTCGTGATTGGATTTCACCTGACGTTCGACCTGATGCACATTCCCGGCGTGCTGGGGATGCCGCGGCGCATTTATACGTTTGAGCCCGGACGCGGCTGGGATTCCTTGAACTGGATCATTTCGATCGGTGCGTTTATCCAGGGCATCGCCACGCTGCTGTTTCTAACAAACCTTGTTGTTTCGTATTTCAAGGGGCCGAAGGCGGGGAACGATCCCTGGGATGCATGGACGCTCGAGTGGTCGGTGAGTTCGCCGCCACCGGTCTACAACTTTGCAGTGATTCCAACGGTCGAGAGCCGGCGCCCGCTGTGGGATCGGAAGCATCCTGAAGATCCGGACAGCCGCTATGAATAGCAGGAGCAACCGATGAGCGCTATCAGCACGCCCATTGCGCAGACGCCTGGGGCCTGGAAGCTCCCTTACAGGAGCAAGGTCGGAATGGCTTGCCTGATTATCGCGGAATCGGCCATCTTCACTATTTTCGTGGTTGCCTACCTTTACTATGCGGGAAAAAGCCTGACCGGGCCGACGCCGCGCGAAGTGCTGGACCCGCCCATCTTCTACACGATTTGCCTGTTGTCCAGCAGCCTGACGATCCACTTCGCTTCAAGATTTCTCGAACGCGGCGGGCGCGGCGCATTTCTGGGATTTTGGTTCCTCACAATTTTTCTCGGCGGTTTATTTCTCTTTGGCACCGGCCGGGAATGGCACCGATTGATTTATGAACACGGTCTAACGATCTCGACGAATCTTTTTGGAACTACCTACTATTCGCTTGTGGGCTTGCACGCCTTTCACGTCACCGTGGGATTGATCATGCTGAGCATCGTTTTTCTCTTTGGCCTGGCCGGGCGCGTCGGCTCGGAACAGTCCGCGCGCGTGGAAGTGCTTTCCATGTACTGGCATTTTGTGGACGCCGTTTGGGTTGTAGTGTTCACTGTGGTTTACATTTTGGGGCGCTGAGGAGGAGCGATGTCAACGCCGCTAACTGCGGACAAACCGAGGTATGACACAAGGAATCCCGCAGAGATCGAATTGCCGGCGCCGACGGCGTGGCCAATCGTCCTGGCATTCGGATTCACGCTGCTGTTTGCGGGGCTTCTGACTGGTGTATCGGTGAGTGTCCTCGGCGCGGTGCTGTCGCTCGCGGGTTGCGTTGGCTGGTTCCGCGAGGTGCTCCCTCACGAGCACGAAGAACCGGTGGAAATTGTGCCGGAGGATACTTTGATTGCCACGGAGCGCCAACGTGTCGAGCGGCTTCACGTTGCCGAGGAGATCGTGCGCGCGTGGCTGCCGCTGGAGACTTACCCCATCTCCGCCGGAGTGAAGGGCGGCTGGGCGGGCAGCATTGCGATGGCAGTTTTGGCCTGTGTTTACGGCCTTCTCAAGGCCGGCAGCATCTGGTATCCCATCAATCTTCTTGCCGCCGGGATTTACACGCAATCCGTGAATCTCGAACCGGCGCAATTGAATGCATTTCACGCGGGCCCTTTCGTGGTGGCCCTGATTTTACACGGGCTCGTGTCCACGCTTGTTGGGTTGCTCTACGGCGCGATGCTCCCGATGTTTCCGCGTCAACCGATTATCCTCGGCGGGCTGATTGCACCCGTGCTTTGGTCGGGACTGCTGTACTCGATCCTCGGCCTGTTGAACCCAGTGCTAGAGAGCCACATAAACTGGTTCTGGTTCATGGCTTCGCAGATAGCCTTTGGTGTTGTTGCCGGGCTTGTGGTGATGCGCCAGTCGCGCGTGCCCACTCGCGAGAATCTGCCATTCGCCGTGCGCGCGGGTATCGAAGCGCCGGGAATGATGCGCCAAAAGGAAAGCGGAGAGAAACGTCCTTGAGAGCATTTTTGCAGCCATGCTTGTGCCTGGCGCTTGGAGCGCTGCTGCTCTCCGGTTGTGATTTATCACACGGCCAGCCGGGCAAAGGTTCGGAAACTCTGGCGCCGGATGAAATATTGGATTTCAAAACTCTGCACGCGGAGAATTGCGCGGGTTGCCACGGCGCGGAAGGGCGAGGCGGAGCGGCCATCGCGCTTGCCGATCCGGTGTATTTGGCAATCGCCGATCAAGCGGCGATACGCAAGGTGATTGCCAACGGAGTGCGCGGTACGTCGATGCCGGCGTTCGCGCAGAGCTCCGGAGGCATGCTGACCGATAAGCAGATTGATGTAATCACGACGCAAATCCGGGCAAGCTGGGGACGCCCGGGAATTCTTGCTGGCGTCGAGGCGCCCTCGTACGCGGCAAAATCCGCGGGCGACGCAGCGCGCGGCGAACTCGCGTACAAGGCTTACTGCGAATCCTGCCACGGCACAGAAGGGCGCGGCGGGCAAAAAGGCAGCGCTATTACCGATGGAGCTTTTCTCACGTTGATCAGCGACCAGGGATTGCGCACGGTGGTGATCACCGGACGCCCGGAATTGAACGCGCCAGACTGGCGCAGCAACGTGCCGGGCAAGCCGATGTCGGAGCAGGAAGTCACCGACGTGGTCGCGTGGCTTGCGTCGCGGCGGGTGCAGAATCCCGGGCAACCGCATGCCCCAGCACAGGACACTCCAGCACCAGGAGCCAGATGATGCCGAACGAAAACATGCTCACTCGCCGCGGGCTTTTCATGAAGCTGGGAATATTGTTCAACGGCCTGGTGGCAGCAGCGCTGGCCATTCCGATTTTGCGCTATGTGCTTTCATCGATTTCGGGCGCCCAAGCGAAGGGCTACCTACAGTGGGTTTCGCTTGGGCGCGTTAGCCAATTTCCCGAGGGCGAAACACGGCTGGCAACTTTTAGAAATCCGGTTGTAATGCCGGCGGACGGCAAGACCGTTGACACGGCATGCTGGGTGCGGCGCATCGAAGGCGATCAGTTCCAAGTTTTTGCCATCAACTGCGCGCATCTCGGCTGCCCGGTGCGCTGGTTTCCCCAATCAGGTTTGTTCATGTGCCCATGCCACGGCGGCGCATACTACCGCGACGGCTCGCGTGCATCCGGACCCCCGGAGCGCGGGCTTTTCGAATATCCGTATAAAGTCAAGGACGGCCTGATCACTATCCAAGCGGGAGAACTGCCCACTCCCGGCTCGCCCAGCGCCGCACTAGAGACGGAGCGGCCTCCATGCGCTTGATCTCTCAGGTCGGCGAGTGGTTCGACCGGCGGCTGCAATTGGCCGCAACGATTCGCGAAACCTCGGAGCATCACGTCCCGCGAAACACCGCCAGTTGGTTCTATGTATTCGGCAGCGCCGCGCTGGTGGTTTTCATGCTGCAAGTCGTCACCGGAATTTTGCTGGCGATCATTTACGTTCCCTCCGCCGCCGAGGCGTGGAACAGCCTGCAGGTGTTGAATCACGATATCACTTTGGGATGGTTCATCCGCGCGTTGCACGGTTGGGGCTCGAACTTCATGGTTGCGATCGTTCTGATCCACATGGTGCAAGTGTTTCTTTTTGGCGCCTACAAATTTCCGCGGGAGCTGACGTGGATTGTGGGCGTTTTTCTGCTGCTGATGACCTTGGGCATGGCCTTCAGCGGGCAAGTTCTGCGCTTTGACCAGGACGCTTATTGGGGGCTTGGTATCGGCGCTTCGATCGCCAGCCGGGTACCCATTATGGGCCCGGCGACAGTAAAGCTGATGCTGGGTGGGCCGATCATTGCGGGCGCCACGCTTTCTCGCTTCTTCGCGCTGCATGTTTTCGTGATACCGGGATTGCTGATTGCTCTGGTGGGTTTGCATCTTTTGATGGTGCTGAAACTTGGCATCAACGATTGGCCGATGCCGGGGCGCATCGTGAAACGGGCCACCTACACAAAGGAGTATGAAGAGCTCGTAAAGAAAGATGGCGCGCCGTTTGTTCCCTACGCGGTGTGGAAGGATCTTTTTTTTGCTGCATTTATTTTGCTTGCGGTTGCGGCCTGCGCAGTCTATTTCGGCCCGTTCGGACCAAGCGGACGTCCGGACCCGACGATCATTCAAACCGCGCCACGGCCCGATTATTTCTTCCTGTGGCTGTACGCGCTACTCTCGTTGCTTCCGCCGTCACTCGAGACGCCGGCTCTTCTCATCGGCCCGGTCGTCGTCATATTCGCGCTGATTCTGCTGCCATTTTTGTTTGGCGAGGGAGAAAAAAGCTGGCGTCGGCGGCCCATCGCAGTCATCAGCATCCTGTTGATTGCGGTGACGCTCGGAACTTTGACGCATCTTTCGGGCTACACGCCGTGGAGCCCGCACATGAATGCATGGAGCGGCGATCCCGTGCCGGAGCGCTTTCTGAAGGGCACGACTGCACTGGAGCGGCAAGGCGCGCTGGTATTTCAGGTGAAACAGTGCCGCAACTGCCATTCGCTGGGCGAATTGGGCGGGCAGCGAGGCCCGACTCTTGACAGCGTGGCGGTGCGGCTCACACCGGACCAGTTGATCCGCCAGGTCATCCAGGGTGGCGGCAACATGCCGGCGTATGGAAAGAACTTGAGCCCGGCGGAAACGACGGCCCTCGTCTCATTTCTTGCGACCCTGCACCCGCCGGGGCAAGTGCCCGCGCGCAACGCGGCGCTCGAGGAAAGCCAGACGCCAGCTACAGTTCCACAAAGATAGCGCGCCATGCCAGAAGCCGTTCAAAATGTGTTCGCTTCGTGGACGATTCCGATTCCGCTTACAGTTGCGACCATTCTCAGTGCGATTATCTATTTGCGTGGGTGGCGCCATCTTCGCTTGGCTGCTGCGAACGCCATCCCCGCCTGGCGCGCCGCCAGTTTTCTTCTGGGCGTGTTCTTGATTTGGCTGGCTATCGGCTCGCCTCTTACCTTATTCGACGAGGACCTGCTGACCGTTCACATGGTGCAGCATCTCCTGCTGATGACCATCGCCCCGGCATTGATTCTGGCGGGTGCGCCAGTGATGCCGGTGTTGCACGGCTTGCCGCCGCGATTTGTGCAAACTGTGATCGGTCCGGCCTTCCGTTGGACGCCCGTGCAGTCAATTGGACGGGTGCTCTCGCAACCCGCGTTCTGCTGGCTTGCCGCCGCTGCGGCATTGATCGGATGGCACATACCCGCACTGTTCCAGTTGGCCATGCGTTCAGACTGGTTGCATGTAGTGGAGCACTCCTCTTTTCTTGCCGCGGGCTTTCTTTTCTGGTGGCCGGTCATTCAGCCGTGGCCAAGTGTGCCAGTCTGGCCACGCTGGTCCATTCTTCTTTACCTCTTTTCGGCCACCTTGCCCTGCGATATTCTCTCGGCCTATCTGACATTTTGTGACCGGGTGGTCTACCCGGCGTATCTCAGTTCGCCACGCCTGCTCGGGTTGTCGGCACTGGAAGATCAGCAGTGTGCCGGGGCGCTCATGTGGACTTGTATTACGATACTTTTTCTGGTGCCGGCGGCCCGGATCACGTTGGAGCTGCTCGCCCCGAATCCTGAGGC
>Ga0210399_10000145_pt1 | contig 55200 bp, 51 predicted proteins | sample IncBWC14MmetaG_FD_150865 | JGI IMG/M metagenome (GOLD analysis project Ga0210399, IMG submission 150865) | Forest soil microbial communities from Barre Woods Harvard Forest LTER site, Petersham, Massachusetts, United States - Inc-BW-C-14-M | ecosystem: Environmental > Terrestrial > Soil >...
AATCGCACCCACTTAAGGAAGTGAAATCAGCTGCGCCAGCAGCTTTACCCGCCGTTGCGCCACCGGCTTCACCCGCGGCCGCGCCAGCAGCCGGGAAGGGAACAAAATGAACGAGCGAACTCCCGACCGCTCGTCGCTTGTTCGTCAGGGGACTGATTACGGAGAAACTGCGGACGTGCAGCAAGTGCACGCCGCCATTCAGCGCGAGAAACGCGAGCCGCGCGTCGGGCTTGAACCGCTCTCCATCTGGTTGATTGCCGTTTACGGGCTCGCGGTCTTTTTCGGCGGGGCCTATCTCGGACGCTACTCGGGAACCTTCAGCGGCGACGGGCTCGATCCGCTCGGCGGTCCACCGCCAACAAAAAAAGGTGCTGGACCCCAGGGTGAGCAGCAGCAAGCCGAACTAACGCCGCGCGACCGCGGCAAAAAGATTTTCGCGGCGAACTGCCAGACTTGTCATCAAGCCAACGGTCTCGGCGTTCCCGGTCAATATCCTCCGCTTGCTGGCTCAGAGTTTACAACCGGTGGCTCGCGCCGGCCGGCCATGATCGTCCTCAAAGGTTTGCAAGGCCCGGTCACCGTCAAAGGCCAAAAATTTGGCAGCGCGGTGATGCAACCCTGGGACAAAACATTGACCGACCAAAGAATTGCCGACGTTCTCACTTACGAACGGAGCGAGTGGGGGAACAATGCCAGCCCGGTTACGGCCGAACAAATCGCCGCGTTGCGCAAAGAGCTGGCTAATCATCCGGATTCATTCACTGAACCTGATGTGTTGGCGGTTCCGGCCGACGCGGAGCTTACCGGCGGCGAAGCCGCGCCACCAAGACCTGGCGAAGCGGCAAAACCCGCCGCGCCGCCGCCCAAGCCATAACCGTTCTGAAGATCGTTTTCGGCGTATTGGATTGAGCGTCATTTGAAAAATGGCCCCCGAATCTGGTAAAAGCGTTATGGCTATCAGCGAAGTCGGGACGCCTCTTGACACAAATTGCGTTCTATATTCGGATGCTGCTCACTTTTGATATGAATAGACTACTGCCTTTAATTTTGGCTGTGCTCGCAGCGTCAACACAAAAAACATTGAGTGCCGATCAAAGTCAGGACGAAGCTGAGATCCGGAACCTCGTGCAGACACGGCAACAGGAGGCGTGGAACCGGCACGACGCAAAAGCGTATGCCGCCTTGTTCACGGAAGACGGCGACTTGGTTAACGTAGTGGGCTGGTGGTGGAAAGGGCGTCCGCAGATCGAGCAGAAGCTTACCGAAGCTTACATCTTCGTTTTTCGGGAGAGCACTCTGACGGTTAATGAAGTTCAGGTTAAATTCGTCACCTCCGACATCGCGGTGGCGCACGTTCACTGGTCCATGGTTGGAGCGAAAACTCCGCCAAACATTCCTGAGCCTCGACAAGGCATTCAAACGCTGACTCTGCGGAAGCAGGCCGGTAAGTGGCTGATTGCCGCTTTTCAGAATACGAACGCCGTACCCGAAACACCATTTCCAAAGGGACCACCGATTGCCCCGTCCAGTCCAACGGTAACGCCTTGAGAGCGACCGAACGAGCGTTCGCCCGGCGATTGCCAGCACTTTCCCGCCGACAGCCAGTGTCCCCCTGCCGAGCCCCGATGAATTTTCTCCCTTCCCGCCGGACATTGGAAGCACCCAAGAAAATACAGTCCATATGTGGATTCAGGCCGAAAAATTCGGCATAAACCTTGTTAGACCTCATGAAGCCCTCGAAGCTTGAGTTGATGCTTTCACTGCTCGGTTCAGTATTCCTTATGCTGGGCGTTTTCTCGCAGCCGCTTTTGGTCTTTCCGAGACTCTTCAGTGGATTGTTCTCATTCTCGCGCCATTTTGTTTTGTTCCACTGATCGTCTTGCAGCGACGCCGCAAGAAAGCTGGCAGAGCTCAAAGCTCCGTTTCATCTCAGCCCACCCCATCGAAAGGTCGCTTGTGGCTGCTTATCGCTCTGATTGCAGCCGTCACACTTTCGGGACCACTGTGGTTGCCGTACACCGGCACCGGTGTTTCTCTTCCATTGCTCATCATCACTTCACTGGTCAGTTGTGCTTTCGCTATCGCAGTTTTTGTTTTCTCATGGAGATATTGGAACCGTTGAGGTCTACCAACTGCTGGAGCGAACGGTCACCCGTTTTGCGTTCACCTTTTGCTTAGCTAAAACCTTTTCACTTCGAGCGACACGCGCTCCCGGTGGCCGTCGCTCAGCTTGTTCTCGTTAGGCGTATTTGAGCGCGTCTCCTGAAGCCATGCCAAAGAAAATAAACAGCAAAGTCAATCCGAGTCCGACGACCATTCCGCCGGTACTCACAGGCGTTGCTGGTGAGTATTTCGTAGCAGCAGAGCTTTCTCGCCGCGGCTACATCGCTTCCATCTCGCTCCGCGACACTCGTGGCATCGACATTCTCGCCACGAACCAAGCCGCTACTCGTTCGATTACAATCCAGTGCAAGACCAATCAACGCGGGGCGAAGGCTTGGATGCTGAACCAGAAGAGCGAGAACTTTTTCGCTCCTGATCACTACTACGTCTTTGTCGCGCTCGGCCCGGCGACTGAGCGTCCCCGATTTCACGTTGTTCCGAGCCAGACCGTGGCGAAATTCATCTCGGAGTCTCACCAGAAGTGGCTATAGACACACGGCAGAAGAGGTCGCCCGCATATCGACTCGGCGATGCGCAACTTCAAGGACGAGGAGGACGCTTATCGAGATCGTTGGGATTTGCTTGGCTTATGACCGATACGCCTAACCATACATCTGAGGTGATCCGTCAAGGATTTGGGAGCGGGTTGTTGGTAAGATGTTCAGGCGGATTCGGGAAGTTGTTGATCCAGTTTGTCGGCGAAGTGTGAGCCCAGCGTTTGAGACTCTAGAAGGAAGTTGTTTCGTCGTAAGGGACGCGGCCGCCAGCACGAACATGGTAATCGGAGATGCTCTTGTAAATGAGACAAGTAGATCGAAAATCGTGCGACGCTGCCAACGCTGGCGCGAGTCCAGCACCGCCCGCTCCTCCGAAAACGTAGTTACGCGATTGCTTCTGCGATCAACTCCGCCATGTGCTTGGGGCGCGTCCCGCGTGACTGCGGGATAAGATCGACAATTTGATGACGGCAGCTTGTGCCGGATGCGATGATCTCTGTTCCGGCCGGTTGATTGTCGATCTTGCCGAGTAAATCGGCAGCGACCCGAACTGACAACTCGTATTTCTCGGCCAGCGCCCCAAACGCGCCGGCCATTCCGCAGCAACCGGTGTCGAGCAGCGTCGCCTTTCTTCCCGGCAACCGCTCTGCCAGCCGCGCCATGAAGGCCGGATTCGTGAGCGACTTAGCGTGGCAATGCGGATGAATCACAACGTTAACCTGCCTGTCACGCCGTAGCCCTTCGGCGAAGGTGGATCGATCTTTGAATTGCAGCGTGTCCGGTTCTCGATCGAGCAAATCGTCGATGAATTGCTCGAATAAAAAACAGCGCGCCGCGACTTGTTCAGCGTTATTGATTTTCAATTCGCGGTAGTCATCCACGAACATCGACCAGCAGGAGGGCTCGAGGAACAAAGTCGGCGGCGCCGATAGTTGAGAGTTGAGAGTTGATTGTTGAGAGCCGGCAGAATTCAAAAGATTGACATTGTGTTTTCCGAGCTTCGCGGCGGCATCGAGATTTCCCTGACTGAATGCCGGGCGCCCGCAACATTTCCGATTTTTCGCGAGGGCAACTTCAAAGCCGAGCGCTTCGAGCACTTTTACTGCGGCGATACCAATTTGAGGTTCGTGATAGCGCACAAATGTATCGTCCCAAAGAATGACTTTGCCTCTGCTGTAGCGGCGGTCTGCGACCGTCGCACTATTCGTCCGACGCTCATAGAGCGCCGCTGCAGAAGAACGCTTCGCAAACCACCGATCAAAGCGTTCGCTTGCGTAATGCGGCAGCGAACGCTTCGCCGAAATCCCGAGCGTCTTCTCCATGATCGCGCGCACGGGCGCGAGATCGACAATCGCGTTTGCGAACGAAGGCATCGTGCAACCCAATCGGCCTAACAAATCGACCGAGCTGAAGATTCGCTCGCGCAGCGGCAAGCCATCGCGCTGATGCCGCGCGTAAAGCATTTCGGCTTTGAGCAACGCCAGATTGACGTTCGACGGACACTCCGGCGTGCATCCTTTGCAGGAAAGACAGTTGCTCAGCGCGACATCCAATTCGGCGGAGCGCAGCGGATCACGACCGGTCGTTCGCATTTCGAGCGCGGCGCGAATGATGTTGGCGCGTCCGCGCGTGGACATGATTTCTTCGCCCGTGGCGATGAACGTTGGGCACATGATCGGCGTGTCTTTGCGGCAACCGCCGCAGCCGTTGCATTGCTCGAGATTGCCGATGAACGACCGATCCTTGAACGCAAATGCAAGTCGCGGCGCAAACGGCAGCTCGAGCGGCCGCTCGAAATTCTCGCGCAAGTGATTGTCGATTTTGGTAGGGACGCCGCGGTGCGCCGACACTACCTCAAAAATTTTTCCGGGATTGAAAATGTTTTTCGGATCGAACGCGCGTTTGATTTCACGCATTACGCCGAGCAATTCGTCACCGAGCTGCTCGCGCATGTACTCAGTGCGTGCCGTGCCGACTCCATGCTCCGCAGAAAGCGAGCCCCTAAATTGCCTAACGAGCGTAGAGGTTTGATCGGCGACTTGCCGGAATTTTTTTAGATCGGTTGCGCTGTGCAGATCGAGCACGGGTCGGACGTGAAGCAACCCGCTGGCAGCGTGCCCGTAGTAACTCGCTTTCAATCCGAGCGGTTTCATGATCGATTGCAGGCCCCGCACATACTCGGGCAATTGCCCCGGGCGCACGGCCGCATCCTCGATAAATGCGACTGGTTTGGCCGCGCCCACGCATCCTGTCAAAAGCGAGAGGCCCGCTTTCCGCACCGACCAGACGAGATTCATCTCGTGCGGGTCTGTCACGATTTTTGTGCGCAATCCGAGTTTTCTCGATTGCAAGAGCGCCAACCGCTCGGCGACATCGTCGTAAAATTCGACGAGCAGGATCGATTCGCACGGATCCGAATCGAGTTCGAGGAGGTCGCGCGCGGCCCGAAAATGAAGCTGGCTTTTTGTTTGATCCAACAGAGGACGATCGATGTGTTCGATCGCCGCCGGGTTAAGATCAAGGAGCTCGACTGTCGCCTGCATCGCATCGCCAACCGATGCGAAGAAGATGAGGCCCAAACCTTTCTCGCGCGGCAGCGGCGAGATTTTCAGTTCGCCGGAGAAAATTGCGGCCAACGTTCCTTCGCTGCCGGCCAGAATTTCGTTAAGATTGTTCGGCGCGCGCGAAAATCTTTCGATCCCATATCCGGGCCAGCGCTTCAGCAAACCCGGCGGCATGCGCTCGGCCATTTCGCCGGTGCACGCCCGAATGAGACTATCGATCTTGTCGCGTTCCGCGTTTAACGAATCGAATCCGGGACCGACGTTCAGGATTCGTCCATCGACCAGAACAATTTCGGTCGAAACAATATGGTCGGCGGTTGTTCCGTAAACCGGGACGTGCGCGCCGGAGGAATTGTTGGCGATCATTCCGCCGAGGGTGGCACGCGAACTGGTCGCCACATCCGGACCGAAACAAAATCCGTGCGGCTTGAGAAACACATTCAGCTGATCGAGCACGACACCCGCGCCAACACGCACAGTACGTTTTTCCAAATCGAGATCGGTGATCTGCCGGTTGTAGCGCGAGAAATCGACAATCAAACCTTCTCCGATGGCGTTTCCGACCAGACTTGTGCCCGCGCCGCGCGGCGTGACGGAAATATCCGCGTCCGCCGCTGCGCGGATCACGACGCTCGCTTGTTGCGCGCTGCGCGGGAAAGCTACGCCGATCGGTTCGATTTGATAAATCGATGCATCGGTGGCGAAGAGTTGCCGCGTCAGATTATCGAACCGGACGTCGCAACCCGTGGCGGCGAATACCTCTTGCTGTGCCGAAGTCACTGTAACGCTAAGACAGGAAACCTGAATCTGCCTCCGCGGCAAGTCGATGGCAGGCGAAATGCTTTCGCTAGCCGAGCCAGTGAAAGGCACCTCAAAGCCGAAGGTCCGTAAGGAGGGCGTGCGACATCTCTACGATGAGATCATGGCCATCATACAAGACAATGGCGAGGTAACATTGCCATCCTCGGCTTCTGCGCCTTCTCTCGCCAAGAGGCGGCGCCGGTCTGCGCTGGTTTTGGCAGGCGCTCTGATCGTCCTCCTCCGGTTTGTCGTGGGAAAGCGGCATTGATCGGCGAGGCTGACGCGCCCGGTCAAAATCGCGCGTCCATACAGAGGGTGCCGCAAATTGATGGCGGGCTGGCAGCCGCAGATCGATTCCATCCGGTTTAACTTTCTTTTTTGCATGATTTACGTCATGAGAAGTCGAGAGTATGACCTCAACAGGAACGCGGGTCTTCATGGTGCGGCATGGCGCCACGGTTTTGAGCGCGGAAGATCGGTTTGCTGGCGCGACCGATGTTGCACTTTCCGATGAAGGCCGCGAACAAACGCGGCGGTTGGCGGAACGCTTAAGCCGCGAAAAGATCGCGGCGGTTTACGCATCGCCGCTTGGCCGCACCGTTGAAACGGCACAAATTCTGGCCGCGCCGCATAAGCTTGAAGTGCAAACGCGCGATGGGTTCCGCGAAATTAACCACGGCCGCTGGGAACAGATGACGCGGCGCGAAGTGGAAAAACGTTTTCCGGAAGAAGCCGCGGAATGGGAGAAGGACCCGTACACGTTCGCGCCGCAGGGCGGCGAAAGCGGTCTAGCCGTAACGGCGCGCGCGTTGCCCGCCTTGATCGAGCTGGTCCGCGAGTATCCGGGCAAAAATATTCTAATCGTGTCGCACAAAGCGACCATCCGGCTGTTGCTCAGCTCGCTGCTCGGGTTCGATCCGCGCCGCTATCGTGATAACCTCGACCAAAAACCAGCCGCCCTGAATATTGTCGATTTTCGGGACGCGACTCGGGCGCGGTTGACGTTGTTTAACGATACATCGCACTACGATGAAGCGGGCAAAGCGATCCCGGATATTCCGGAGGCCCAATTGTCGAAGTGGTGGAATCAAAAAAGTGAATCGTGATTAGTGACTAGTGATTGGCCGGGAGCTTTTGCTCAACGTTGAAAGCCAATGCACCCTCTGCACCAGTTTGCGCTGGCAACTTGGAGCTCGGCATGTTGACATTGCGGCATGGACGATATCGCATATCGACGGGCGGCCTGGCGGGTGGAAACGCAGCTGGCGTTTTACCGGCACGCCATGATTTACGTGGTGGCGAACGTGTTGCTCGCGATCCTTAATCTCTTGAAAAGCCCGGACCATCTCTGGTTTCCATGGGTCATTCTTGGATGGGGAATCGGATTGCTGGCGCATGGGTTGAACGTTTACTCGTATCGCTGGCTTGGATCGCGCCGGGAACAGATGATTCAGCGGGAGTTGCAGCGCCAAGAGCGCTTGCGCCAATCGCCTCGGTCATAGGCGATATCGACATCTGTTGCAGAGATCATCTCGGCAGGACGCCTAAACCAACGCGCGAGGCGCCCGCACACGGGCGGGCAAGCTGTGCGCTACCCAGATTTTCGTGAATTTCGCGCTTTGCAAACTCAGTTTCTCTCTTGATATTGACAGGGTAACTTTCTCCCGAAATGGACGCTTCCACCTCTCTGGCAACGCATCACGATCCACAGCAGCACGACGCCGAACACGAGCATCATGAGCTTGGGTGGTGGCGAACATACATTTTCTCCACCGACCACAAAATGATCGGCATTCAATACGGCCTCTGCGGCCTGGTTTTTCTGCTCTTCGGTTTTTGCCTGATGATGCTGATGCGGTGGCAGTTGGCTTATCCCGGCCAGGCGCTACCGGTAATCGGCAGGTGGCTGCCGTATTTCTTCGGTCCGAACACCATGCCCGACGGCAAGATGACGCCCGAGTTTTATAACTCGTTAGGCGCGATGCACGGCACGATCATGATCTTTATGGGGGTAGTGCCGGTGGCGTTCGCGGCGTTCGGCAATTTCGTCGTGCCACTGCAAATCGGCGCGCCGGACATGACGTTCCCGAAAGTCAACGCCGCGAGTTTTTGGGCGTTCGGGGTTGGTGGCGTGGTCATGCTGATCAGTTTCTTCGTGCCGGGCGGCGCGGCCCAAAGCGGCTGGACTTCCTACGTGCCGCTGGCGGCGATCTCGAACAGAGGCCCGGGCCTTAATCCATTTTTTAACGGTCAGACGCTTTGGTTGGTGGGGTTTATTTTTCTAATCACGTCGTCGTTGCTCGGTGCGATCAATTTCATTACCACCATCATTCAATTGCGCGCCAAAGGGCTGACCTGGATGCGGCTGCCGTTTTTCGTTTGGGCGCAATTCGTTACGGCGTTTTTGTTGTTGCTGGCGTTTCCGCCACTCGAGTCCGCCATCATCATGCAGTTGATGGACCGCGTGGCGGCGACAAGTTTCTTCCTGCCGAGCGGTATGATCGTCAACGGCATGAAAATGGACATTAGCGGCGGCGGCAGTCCGCTTTTGTGGCAGCACCTCTTTTGGTTCCTCGGACACCCGGAGGTTTACGTGCTGATTTTGCCGGCATTCGGAATCGTTGGTGAAATTCTGGCCAACAATTCACGCAAACCGCTCTGGGGTTATAAATCGCTCGTCTTTTCCATTCTCGTGATTGGTTTTTTGTCTTTCGTCGTCTGGGCGCATCACATGTGGCTCACTGGCATGGGCACGACGGTGAGCGCGTTTTTCCAGACGACCACGCTGCTCATTTCTATTCCGTCGGTCATCATTTTAAGCGCATTTTTCATTTCGCTCTGGGGCGGCTCGATCCGGTTCAACGTCCCGATGCTTTTTGCGACGGCGTTCCTGCCCATGTTCGGAATCGGCGGCCTCACCGGCATTCCACTGGCCTTTAATTCAGCCGATCTCTATCTGCACGACACTTACTACGTAATCGCGCATTTTCATTACATCGTCGCGCCCGGCACGCTCTTTGGTTTGTTTGCCGGCATCTATTATTGGTTCCCGAAAGCAACTGGGCGAAGGATGAACGAGTTCTGGGGCAAAGTGCATTTCTGGCCGTCGCTCATCTGCATGAACGTAATTTTTCTGCCGATGTTTTTGCAGGGAATGGCCGGCATGCACCGGCGCTGGTACGACGGCGGGCAGGGCTGGACTCTCTCGGGTGAACATATTTGGGGCCTGAGCGGATTTCAATGGAACACACCGATCTCGTGGGCCGCCTGGACAATGGGCCTGGCGCAAATTCCGTTCATCATCAATTTTTTCTGGAGCATCAAGCACGGAGAAAAGGTGAACGACAACCCGTGGGAAGCGACCACCCTGGAATGGACCGCGCCGTCGCCGCCGCCCCATGGAAATTTCGTTACGACGCCCGTGGCTTATCGCGGCCCCTACGAATATAGCCTGCCTGGTGCCGATCGCGATTTTACCATGCAAAACGAGCCGGTTGAACCGACCGAGCGCACGCGGCGCAAGACGGTCGAGCAACCAGTGCTCGCCTAGCCTAACGAATGGAGATTCCGTACACGATTTCCACGCGGCCTGACACCGGCCTTTGGAACGCCAAGGTCGGCATCTGGCTTTTCCTCGCCTCGGAAATAATGCTCTTCGGCGGACTTTTCTCCGCCTACATTTTTTTGCGACTCGATGCGCGGCCCGGAGAATGGCCGCACGGATTGCTCAATGTGCCCGTCGGCACGATGAACACGGCGATCCTCATCATGTCGTCGGTCACCGTGGTGTTGGCCTGGGCTGCGCTGAAGATGCGCCGCTACCGTGCTTATTGGTGGTACATGCTGGCCACGATTTTATGCGGCGTGATTTTTTTGACCGTCAAACTCGTTTACGAGTGGCCGCAGAAGTTCGAACACTTCGGCGCTTACATTAAACCGGAAGTGCTCGAAAAATATGAACCGTATCTCGGAAACAAGCACGCGACCGAGAGAGGTCTGCCACCGCGTCTCGAGATCAGCGGACACCTGCACAATCATGCGGCGCTGAACGATCCCAACATCAAGGAATACGAAGTCGCGCTCGATCCGGTCAACGCCGATCCAACCAATCCCGCCATGGACCGGCCGCACTTTTTGTACGTCCCGCCCACCGACAAAATAGCAAAGATCGAAAAGCAAGACGTGGAGCGCGCGACGATGTTTTTGCCAACGCACAGCGCATATTTTGCCAGCTATTTCACGATTACCGGTTTGCATGGAATGCACGTGCTCGGTGGCGTCCTCGTGTTCATTTACATGTGGCTGCCAGTCAGTAAAAGGCTTTACCAGCGTAATCCCGAACATTTGGCCAACCGCGTCGAGGTCTGCGGCCTCTTCTGGCACTTTGTCGATCTGGTCTGGATTTTCGTGTTCCCGCTTTTTTACTTGCTCTAAACCATGAACAACCCGCCTGACATTTCACAAGACCCGAGCGAGCACGAGGAATACGCGCACAACGTGCAGAAACACGTCAGAGGCTACTTGATGGTGGGTGCGCTCCTGCTCAGCTTCACCGCGATCACGGTCGCTCTTTCCTACGTGAACTTTGGCACGCCGAAGGCGAACATTGCGGTGGCCATGCTCGTTGCGACGCTAAAGGCGGGATTGGTCGCGGCAATCTTCATGCACCTCGCGGCGGAAAAACGCCTTATCTATCGCGTCCTCGTTTTCACCGGTTTTTTTGTGCTCGGCCTCTTCTGGCTTATCTTTCTTGCATGGTACGACTACCCGGTCGTTCGTTAAATGTCACTGAAAGGTTTTCACATCGTCTTCATCGTTTTCTCAACCCTGCTCGCGCTCGGAGTTGGAGGCTGGTGCATTTGGGTCGATCTCGTGGAAGGCGCGCCGATCTATCTTGCCGGCGCGATCTGCTCATTTGCCGCCGCCGTCGCGTTGGTCGTTTACGGTGTTTGGTTTTACCGGAAAATGAAACGGCTCCGCATCATTACATGAAAGCGAAAATTCTCTCGATCTTGCTCTTGTCCATCTTTTCGCCGCTCGGGCAGGCGATAGCCTGTCCGTTTTGTTACGGTGCAAAGGATGGAAAATCGACCGAGCACATGGCGGTTGCGATCTGGTTTCTTTTTGGAGCTGTGATGTCGGTCCTTGGTGGAATCGGCGCGTTCAGTTTTCATATTTGGCGCCATGGTCGGATGCCGCTCGAACCGCATCAGGAGATCACCGACGAAGATTTGGAAAAGTATGAGTAGCCTGGCGCTCATCAACGAATTTCTCGGCCAACCGCCCAACGCTTCCGAGCACGGTTACCAGATCGACCACATCATCGAGTTCAGCCACTGGTTCATGGGCGTGCTTTTCATTGGATGGTCGGCGTTTTTCATCTTTGTTCTGATTCACTTCCGCAAGGGTCGCCATCCGGCTGCTGATCATGAAGGCGTGCGCAGCGGCATCTCAACGCACCTGGAATTTTCCGTTGTCTTGATCGAGGCGGTTCTTCTGCTCGGGTTCGCGATTCCACTTTGGGCAAGGCGAGTGAACGAATTTCCGGAAACAAAGGACGCGATCCTCGTGCACGTCGTCGGCCAACAGTTCAGCTGGAATTTTCACTTGCCCGGGCCGGATGGGCAGTTTGGCCGACGCGATGTCAACTTGGTCACCAATTCAAATCCTCTTGGCCTCGATCCGAACGATCCTGCTGGTAAAGACGACATTGTGACCCTTGGCGAACTACATGTCCCGGTGGATCGGCCGGTAATCATCGAGCTTTCGTCCAAAGATGTAATTCACGACTTCTTCCTGCCGAGCATGCGCATCGCCGCGGACGCAATCCCCGGTTCTCTCATTCCGCTGTGGTTCAAGCCAATTAAAACGGGAACCTATGAAGTGATTTGCGGCCAACTTTGCGGGCTCGGTCACTACGGGATGAAGGGGACGCTGGTGGTCGATTCACCAGCGGATTATCAAGCGTGGCTCAAAGAACGCGCTGAGCTCGCCGGAACACAGAGCGCACCGCCGCCAGGCGTGCCGAAGACCGAGAATCCAAACGCGCAACAAGAAAACAAGCCGCCAGCGCCAGCAGCGTCTCCGAGCCCTCACGGATAGAGGGCCCCTCTGTAGCGGCGGTCTGTGACCGTCGCATTTATTTTTATCCCGGTTATTTTTCAACCGTGGGCAGATCGATCTCGAATAGTGCGACGGTCACAGACCGTCGCTACAACAAATGGCTCAATCGCTTCGCGTGGTTGACTGCAGTCGCGACCCTGTTTCTCATTTGCAGCGGCGGCATGGTCACGAGCAAAGGTGTCGGGCTCGCCGTGCCGGATTGGCCGACTACGTTTGGCTACAACATGTTCTTGTTTCCCGTCTCGAAATGGATCGGCGGGATTTTTTTTGAACACACCCATCGCCTGATTGCATCGGCGGTTGGGTTCCTCACGATCATCCTCGCAGTCTGGCTTTGGCGCAGCGAAGATCGAGAATGGGTGCGCAATCTCGGCCTGATCGCAGTTGCAGCCGTCATTCTGCAAGGCGTTCTTGGCGGACTGCGCGTCACGATGTTGAAAGATGAAATCGGAATTTTCCACGCTTGCCTCGCGCAAGCATTTCTCGGATTGCTCGTGGTGATTGCGGTGGTGACCACTAACTTTTGGCGATCGCTTACGAATGTAATTGTTGCCTCCCAAAATTTCGCGCCCATCAAAATGATCGCGTTGGCAATCACGATTGCGATTTATGTCCAGCTCGCTCTTGGCGCGACCATGCGTCATCAACATCGCGACCTGTCCATTCTCGATTTTCCGACCGCAAATGGCGCGTGGATTCCGGACACAAGCGGGACCGCGCTCGCGAAGATCAACGCCTGGCGAGACGCGCGCGCTTTATCGGACGTGACGGCGTTTCAAATTTGGTTACAAATGGCGCACCGATTTCTTGCCGCGATCATAGCCGTGGCTGTGATCGCGTTTTGTTTTCGCGTTTGGAAAAACGCTCGTCACATTGCGCCACTCAAGCGCTTGTCGATCTGGTGGCTCATTCTATTGTTTGGCCAGCTTACGCTCGGCGCCTGGACGATTTGGAGCAACAAAGCCGCCGATATCGCCACCGCGCATGTCGCGATGGGTGCGATCATGCTATCTTTCGGCGTGAGCATTTACGCGATTTGCAGGCGAATCCTGCCGGCACATCCGAATGCAAGATCGATAACGCGCCCGATCGAACAGAGGGGAACCGCCGTCGCATGAAAACGGCTGCGATCGAGACCATCTCCGACGCGAACGGGACGCTGGCAGTGCGCAATCGGGCCGCGACCGATTTTGCCCAGCTCGTGAAAGCGCGTCTCACATTACTTGTCCTGCTTACGACCGCGGTGGGTTATTATCTCGGCGCGGAAAATCCGATCAGTTACTTCAGGCTTTTTCACGTTGTCTTCGGAACGGCGCTGGCCGCGGCGAGCGCCGCCGCGCTCAATCAATGGTGGGAGCGGAGGGCGGATGCCTTGATGCACCGCACGAGAACACGCCCGATCCCTGCCGGCAGAATTCTCGCGCGCGATGCGCTTCTGATTGGCACGCTGCTCGCAATCGCCGGAATCATTTACCTCGCGTTTGCTTGCAATGCGGTGACCGCGTGTCTCGCGGCGCTGACAATTATCTTATACATTTTCGCTTACACGCCGCTGAAACGAATCAGCACCACGAACACCCTGGTCGGCGCAATTCCCGGCGCGATTCCGCCGATCATTGGTTGGGCGGCTGCGCGGGGAACGCTTGATGCCGGTGCGTGGAGTTTGTTCGCGATTCTGTTTTTCTGGCAAATGCCTCATTTTTTTGCCCTTGCCTGGATGTATCGTGAAGATTATGCGCGCGCCGGATTTCGAATGATGTCGAGCAGTGATGAGACCGGAGCGCGCAGCTCCAGCCAAAGCGTTCTGTTTTGCATGTTGCTTCTCATCGTCGCAGCGGTACCGGCCTATCTCGGCCTCGCGAACGCAATTTACGTTCCGATCGCGTTCGCGCTCAGCGGCTTGTTTATCGCTGTGGCCATGCAATTTCACCGGAGACGAACCGCGCGATCGGCGCGAGCCCTATTCATCGCATCGATCGTATATCTGCCGCTGCTCCTCGGCGCGCTGGTGCTGACTAAAGCATGAACGCTGTCTCAATGCCGCTGAATCGCGTGCCGTCACGGAGCGCGCTCGTCTGGAAAACGGTGCTGCTCGGGAGTCCGTTGGTTGTTGCGACGGTGTTTTTCTTTATCTGGCGCGCTCAAGTAAACCATTTCGCCAATCGCGCGGTCGAGTCCTATGGCACGGTTCCACTTTTTCAACTCATCAACCAAAATGGTCAGCCTTTCGGCTCAGCACAGTTGAATGGGAAAATCTGGATTGCGGATTTTATTTTCACGACCTGTCCCGGGCCATGCCCGATGATCAGCACGCGGATGAGCGAGTTGCAAAAACCGTTGGAGAAAACGGACGTACATCTTGTCTCGTTTACAGTCGATCCGGCAAGGGACACCCCGAGGGTTTTGCTCGGCTACGCGGAGAAGCTGCAGGCTGAACCGGGCCGCTGGGACTTTCTCACCGGTGCGCAGTCCACGATTTACAATCTTTCGGAGAAGGGATTCAAACTCGCGGTCTCAGATGGGAGCGAGGAAATCGGAAGGCCTGTGCACAGTACCCGAATGATTTTGGTGGATCGACATGGCAAAATCCGCGGCTATTACGATGCGACGGAGGCGGACGCGGTTACAAAGGTACTCGCCGACACGAGCCATCTGCTGCGCGAGCAGCCCAAATAAGTTTAGCCTTCCGGTTCGGGGTGAAGAACGCCCGGTCCTTCGTCGCAAACCAGCCGCAGGTAGTCGCGATATTCGTTCTTCGGTAGGCGATCGATGATTGCTGCAAGATCGGACTGAGTAATGAAACCCATGCGGAGTGCCACCTCCTCGAGACAGGCGATCTTCATTCCCTGTCGATGCTCGATGGTCGCGATGTAATTACTGGCCTCGAGCAGAGTCGTTTGCGTGCCAGTATCGAGCCAGGCCATGCCGCGGCTGAGCAACTTCACGTGCAGCTCGTTCTGTTTGAGATAAAGCAAATTTAAATCCGTAATCTCTAGTTCGCCGCGCGCCGACGGCCGCAGTGTCCGGCAGAGATCGACCACGCGCTCGTCGTAAACATAAAGCCCTGGCACGGCGAAATGACTCTTCGGCTGTTTCGGTTTCTCCTCCAGACTGACGGCCTTGCCCGCGGCATCGAATTCGACCACGCCGTAACGTTGCGGGTCGCGCACTTGATATCCGAAAATGCACGCGCCGCGCTCGAGCTCGAGAGCGGCGCGATAGAAGTCAAGTTTCCCATAGAAAATATTGTCGCCGAGAATGAGCGATGCGCCGGAGTGGCCGATGAATTTCGCGCCAATCAAAAAAGCCTGGGCAATCCCTTCCGGTTTCGGCTGCTCCGCGTACTCGATGCGGATGCCGAGTTGCGCGCCGTCACCCAAATAACTCCGGAGCATCGGCACGTCTTTCGGTGTCGAAATGAGGAGTACCTCACGCAAACCGCCCAGCATGAGCGTGGCGAGCGGATAGCAGATCATCGGCTTGTCGTAAATGGGGAGAAGCTGTTTGCAGACGATTTTGGTGAGAGGAAAGAGACGGGTCCCGGCGCCACCGGCGAGAAGAATGGCTTTCTTGTTCATGAGCTTGTTTTTGGTTTTCTCTCCGCGCTCTTGGGGCTCCATCGCGCCAGCAACTCCGACCATTCCTGCCAGAAACTCGCGTGTCTGGTCAAATTGATCCCGATTTTTTCTTCGAGCTGCCGGATTGTTTTCGTTGGAAAGGAAAAACGCGATGCCTTGTCGAAGAGAAATGAACTGCCGCGAGGAGGGATCAATTTGCGGTCACTCAGCCGTCCGCCCTCGCATCGGCGTAACGCGCTTTTGATCCAACTTTGCGGCAGTTCCGGTCGCGGCTCAATCGTGGCGCTGACTGTAACATCGACAATCTCCCGCAAGATGAGCGCACAAAGGAGTGCGCGCGAGCTGGTCGCGTGGAGGTGCGAAATTTCTTTCTCCGGGAGCAGCTTGCGCAATGCGAGAGCGAAACGCGCCTGCCGCAGGAAAATCGCGGCTGGTGCGCGCTCGTCTTCGTTTGCTCGCTTCTGTTCCAATTTTTGCGTGAGGGCGCGGTTCGCCCGCCACTCTGCTTCGATTGCCATTGCGTCGGGCAAAAATTCCAGCCGCTCCGCCCACTGTTCCATGGTGTGAGTAAAACGCGCCGTGGAATTCAACTCGCACACGAACGGCACGATCGAGATGTTGCGTCGCTTCATCTCGTGAAGCTCGCGCTGGAGGAGCGGCAAATCTTCGTCCGGCCAGCGATCGATCAAATAGGCGATCTGGTGGACAGAATGTTGAGCGGCTGGTTCGCATTGCGCGACGGACGGCATCTCCAACAGTTGCAGCAACGGCGCGACTGTTTTCTCGATTCGAAAATGCTTCTCTATTCGTCCGCGTCCGGCCTGACCGTAGCGCAATCGCAGCGCGGGATCGCGTATCAATGGCTCGAGCGCATCGGCTAGCGCGGTGGCGTCGCCGGGCGGTGCCAACAATCCCGTTTCTTCGTGGACGACTAATTCGGGAATACCAGCGAGCCGGGTCGAAACGACCGGGCGCGCAGCGGACATCGCCTCCAGAATTACGGTCGGGAAGACATCACTTGCGCCCTGGCCATCGACCACCGAAGCGAGCGCGAAGATATCCGCAGCGCGCAGTTTTTCGAAAACCGCGCCTTGTGACAATGAGCCGAGCAAAGCAATTCGCGAAGAGAGGTTCGCCTTGTCGATCTCTGCTTGAAAATTTTCGCGCAGCGGTCCGTCGCCAACGATCTCGCAGGTAAGATCAAGACCGCGGCGCGTCAATTCCGAACACGCGTTGATGAGAAGTTCGAATCCTTTGAACGAAACAAGCCGGCCAACGCTGAGGATTCGCGCCGCGGGATTCATCGTCGCTGGAAGCGGAGGCGGGAATCGTTCCAGATCGATCCCGTTGTAGACACGGTGGATCTTCGCCGCGGAATCTGGGCAGCGTTGGCAAAGCAACTCGCAGCTGTAATCGGTTTCAGCCGCGACAAACTCCGCCGCGGCGCAGATTTCGCGCAGAAGATCGTCGTTTCCCAGATCGATCATGAAATCCTGGCCGTGCGCGGTGACGCTGAAGGGGATGCCGGAGATTTCTTTCAGGAAAAGCGCAGTGTGCGCGGCGCGGTTAGCGAAGTGGACGTGAAAGTGATCCACGCTGTTGCGCGTAAAAAGGTCCGCGAAGTAGAGGGCATTACGCGCACGCTGCTCGGACTTGAAGCGCCCGCCATATTTCCGCTCGTGAAGATCGACAAGTGCGCTGGGCCACTTGCCGTTCACCTTTGCATTTTTTTCCCAGATTCGCAGAATTTGCTGCGGCGGCGCGTAGTGAATCGGCGCGCGCAGCCGGGAGATATGCTCGTGCCGCAAACTGGTGAGGGGAGAATAGACTGAGCCAATTTCAAGGGCCAGGCCAAAGCGTTCCAGGGCCAGCATTTCGGTATCGCAAAAGGTCTGCGAGATGACCGGATAGCGCGAGTAGAGGTAGCCGAGTCGCATCGCGCCCGATGATTAAGCGCGCCGCAGTGAAATAGCAACGCGGCTTCCGCCAAGATCGACGGTCATAGACCGCCGCTACAATTACGAGAACCGGACGTCTTTGCCGGGATCCATCTCGAAATCCAGGGTGAGAGAATCGGCCGTGTTCGGCTTGATCACTTCTTCCATGAACTTCACGTGAACGGGGTCTTCCCGGAAGATGGCGTACTTATCCATCGACTCGAAATCGATCGCGATAAAGAAGGGCCAGGGCAATTCCGGATCGATCCGTTTCCCGCACTTGATGCTCAACACCTCGGGGATTTTCAAAAGCTGCATGCGGGTATTCATCATCATTTCCTCAATGCGCGCGGGAGTGACTTCTGGCCTGAGCTTATAGAGGACGATGTGGTGAACCATGGAGGCTAAAGGTATTAGGCGGTTCCAGCGGGAGGCGCAAGTGTGAATCCCGCGACTCTGGACAATGTCGATTCGCCGGGCGCGTCGCGCTTATTTTTTCCAGTCCAGCGCGCCTTTTTTGAGCGCGTAAACGTAGCCGACCATCAAGATCGAGATGAAGCTGAGCATGCTCCACCAGATGAGGCTGCTCTGCGCAATCGCCTCTTTGTAAACGACCGCCCATGGATACATGAACACGATCTCCAGATCGAAAAGGATGAAGAGCATGGCCACCAGATAAAACCTTACGCTGAACCTCGGTTGTCCCCCGCCTTGCGGCACCATGCCGCATTCATACGCGCTATCTTTCGCCCGGGTGCGTTTGCCCGTTTTTCCCACCGCGACGCTCACGAGCAAAGCGGAGGCGGCAAAACCTATCGCCACGATTATTTGCAAGAGAACCGGCAGGTATTCTCGCAGCATTTGCTGTTGCCCGAAAATTGGCGCGCCGTTGATCGACTACCTTACACTTGCGGCGAGATGCCCGTTCTGCGGTGCAATTGCATGCGCCAGCGCCGAGGGAAGGCCTTTGTATTTCTTGCCATTCTTTTTGACCGCGCCGCGCGCGACCAGATTTTGCAGCTTCTCATAGGCTCGCAGCCGCAGCATTTCCTCGCCGCCGCTGGCGGCGTTTCGCGCCCGGAGATTTTCGTGCACGATGTCGAAAAGTTCTTTGAACTCGAATGAGGCGCGCCGGGAGAGCACCGCTACCAGTTCTTCCGTGACGAGATCGGGGACGCGGCGGGAGAATGCATTTTTCTTTAGAATGGCCATAGGCCGAGAAGGATAACACATTTTGGCGAGAACGCAGCATATTTCTCAGCCCGGCCGCGATTAACAAGAGATAGCGCCGAAATGGCGCGCCGCTAGCGGCCCCGCTGCCAACCGATCGCCCAAAATGCGGCAGGCAAGCCCAAACCTATCGCTGCCTGATTCAACGTGACTGGTCCAACCGACTCGGCCATATAACCGTCGCGCTCATATCTCTGTGATGAAACGATCGGGCTGAGATGTTTGGTAATGGCTTCGGGCGCCGGAAGCTTGCTAACATCGACATAATCATTCATCTTGGGCATAAACGCCGCGCTCATCAACAGCATGGGGCGCAGAGTCGCATCGAGCCGCGAATAGAGCAGAGCAGTATCGACATAGGCAAAAAAGTTCGTTGGCACCGGAACGGATCCCGCCGCAGCCGAATAGACCTGCGAATTCGATAGATCCGCTGCCGAGATGCCGGCACGCTTCATCACTTCCTCCACCGAGACCCGGTCCAAACCTGCAACCAGGATTCGATTCGACAACGCGAATGACGGCGTGATTGGGACGAAGCTGGCGGGGGATTGCATCGAGAAATAGTGCACGCCGTTTTTTTCCATTCGTGTCCAGGTCGCGTCTTCGTCCACTTTGGTGAGCGCTTCAACAATCTGGCTGGCTTTGGTGGTGTCTTTGACCGGCAGCGCCAGGAGTAACGATGGCCAGCGCGCATTGGCCGGCCAGTCGGCGAAAGATCCCAATTCCAATCCGAACGCGGCCTTCCAATCATCCGCTGTAATCCCGTTGGCTGAGAGAGTCTGAAAAAGTTGCTGCACTCTGCCGCCAATGCCGGCCGTCTGATGGATCGTGTCGATCTTTTGTCCGAGGTTGAGCAGCATCGCGAGGTAGAAAAACGTGTCCTTCGTTGCCAGCGTCAGGGAAGATCGATCGAGCGTTGTATCTTGTTCCAGCTTCGGCATGCCGACGAAGATGACATCGCGGATTTTCCCGTTCTCGAACCGGGTCGTCCCACAAATCCCTCGGACCTTCTCAACCATGGTGCGTTGATCAGGCGTGATCCGCTGTCCGATGGCCGCGCGGAGCGATGCGAGTTTGTCGGCAAAAGCCTTTGGTTGTAGATAAAAAAACGCCGCGTAACTCGATGGCATGTGCGCGGCAGCTGCGCGATATGACTCTCCCCCGTCCAGCGTACCTTGCGGATCTTTGCTGTGCCGATCGGTGCGATCGAGCAGCGCTTTCAGTTCCGTGACATCGTTCGAGGCGAAAAACCAGTGTCCGTCGTAAGCCGTCGCCAATGTGAAGGCAGCGGCGGCGATCGTTTCGATCTGATGCTGTTGGTAGGCGACCTTTTCGCGCTTCGCTGCTGGATTTTTTTCGAGCAATTTCGCTCGCCATTTACCCACGATTGCCTCCGCTGCATCCTGACTTCCTCGAAACCGAAACCCCCCCGCAAATCTCGGATTGTTATTGTCGATGGAAATGAGCGCGACGAAGGCATCTTTGGGATCGAGCTGCTCGATCTCCTGTAGCGTCTGTGCAGTCGCAGCTGTTTTCGGGAGCCTGGCCAGCGGCTTGCGCAAAAAATCCTGCACAGTGGGTTCGCGGTAGATCTGGTAAATGTCGGAGTGATGCCACTGGTCACGCGTTTGGGTAAAGTCCGGCACGTGTGCGACGAAAATCGTTTCGCGCGGGAGAAGCGCGCTGACGACCGCGTGCGACGTCTTTTCCGAAATGCGTACGCCGTACCAAATCGCAAGCGCTGCGAGAGCGCCGGCAATCAGTAAAAGGAGAATTCGTTTCATAAGTGCTGGATGCTGGATACTCGATGCTGGACGCGGGATCAATTAACGAAAAATCGGAACTCGCGCCGCCTTCCATCAACCATCACCCTCCGCTTACGCACGCGGATGAAATTGCCGGTGGACGGCTTTTAATCGTTGTTGATCGACATGTGTGTAAACCTGCGTAGTCGAAATGTCGGCGTGGCCGAGCATTTCCTGGATGATGCGCAGGTCGGCGCCGTTGCCGAGCAGATGCGTAGCAAAGCTGTGCCGGAGCAAATGCGGATAAATATTCTTTTCCAATCCGGAGTGGCGCGAAATCCTTTTCACGATCTGCCAGATCCGCGCAGTTGTTAATTTCGTGCCGCGCTCGGAGAGAAAAATTTCGCTGCCGCTATGGCGTTTCACAAGCTTGGGCCTCTCCGCCGACAAGTAAGCGCCGAGCGCGTCACACGCTTTCCGGCCGACCGGCACGAGGCGGGTCTTGTTTCCTTTGCCGAGTACGCGCAAGATTCGTTCTTCGAAATTGAAATTCTCGAGCCGCGCATTCGTCAGCTCGGAGATGCGCAACCCGCTTGCGTAAAGCAGTTCGACCATCGCTCGGTCGCGCAATCCGAGAGAAACTTTCGTATCGATGTTTTCGATCAAGTGCTCGACCTGCAATTCGTTCAGCGTTTCCGGCAAATAACGCTCGATCCGCGGCAACGTAAGCGCTTCGGCCGGGTCGCGGTCAATCGCGCGTTTCTCCGCGAGGAAGCGAAAGAAAATCTTCAGCGCGACCACGATTAATTTGATCGAGGACGCGGACAACCCCGCCCGTTTCCGATCGCCGAGATACTCGCTGATCAGCGGCAACGTGATGCCGCGGAAATTGTCGATCCTTTTCTTCGAGACGCACCAGTTTGCGAACTCTGTCAAAGATCGTTGAGTGGAGAGTTGATAATTTTCCGACAGCCCGCGCTCGACGGCAAGGAAGCGGATGAACGACTCGATGGCATGCTCCACGCGCGACCATCAACCATCAACTATCAACCATCAACCCTTGCACAGTTGAGGGGTCGAAACAGGCGCGTTGACAAGAATGGAGGTGGCGAGGTTCTTCGCGCTGAAGCGCTTGGGATTTCTTCATGGTGACCGCGAGGGTTTGCACATCCGACGCTCGAAAGGCTGGTCTGCGCGTAACGGTTCCAAACCATTCCTCAATTGCGCCAAAAACAGTGCAAAGCACTGTCAGGCAAGCGCTAATCACCATCCAAGAACTGAAATCCCTTCTCTAGCTTGGCTGTTCGCCGCTCCGCGCCATCCGGTGAATCCTGCAATCCGTGATTGAAGGAAGGATACCGCCCATTGACAAAGGAAGGGCAAATGTTCGATGCTTGACTTGCGATGAGTTTGGATTTGAACACCATCCTGAAGGATTGGCCGCACGAGAATGGCACGATCAAAGTGCGTAAGATCATCGGGCTCGATGGTCGGGAGAAATTGCAATTGCGGATCGATCTCGGCGTGTTGCAAATGGAAATGACCGGCCGGCCCGATGGACAACGGCCGCACAATTACGAGTCGCTCCTCGCTTATCATCAGAGCCGCGCCGCGTGCGCGGAGGAAAAGGCGAAAGACTACGAGCTGTCGCCAGAGCAATGCACCGAGCTTCAGCAGGAAGGTATTCAATACTATCACCGTTATCTCAGTTTGTTTCAGATCAACGATTTCGCCGGCGTCGTGCGTGACACCCAGCGCAACCTCGACCTGTTCGATTTCGTGCTCGCGCATACCAATCGGGAAGAGCTTTCCTGGGGCTTGCAACAATTTCGGCCTTACGTGCTGATGATGAATACGCGCGCCAGGGCGTCCATTTTGCTCGGCCAGGGAAAATTCGCGGAAGCGATGAGCGAGATTCGACGCGGACGCGACGCGATCGCGGATTTTTTTCAGCGCTCAAATTTTCCCGAGCTCGCGTCGAAAAGTTCCGAGATTAACTTTCTCGACGAATGGCTCGAGGAAGTCCGCGCCAAACGTCCGCTCTCGAAACTGGAGATCATGCAGCGCGAAATGGAAAGCGCGATCACCAAGGAAATGTACGAACGCGCCGCCGAATTGCGGGACGCCATCAAGCTGTTGAAGACCGGCGGCGCGGTCTGATTCTGGGGAGCGCGCCTGCAACTCGCGCGCTCATTTCGCCGACTCGGCGAAATGAACTTCTCAATAATCGGAACCGACAGTGCTCAGAATTTATTCATTTTGGCCGTGTGATTCGTGTAATCGGCGGTAAGTTCTTGTGTCTGTCCTACGCCGAACTGAAAACGGCCAAGCCCGCGCTAAGCGTCGTGCTGTTACTCGTAAACAGGCTCGAGTTCCTGATCGATGATTTGTCCTGTAAAGCGATCGATCGCAACATGTAGCCAGTACCGTTTCTCGCCTTCGACTACGAAGTTGGCCAGACTTAAGGCGTTTGGAGGATATCGCCCAGTTTGCGCGATCACATCGATCATCAAACCCCAGGTTCTAGTTTGACCTACTTCGGTTAACGCACGGGCGATCGTTTCCTTCGTTTCTTCGTTTGCTGTAAAAGTGGAATGGGTGACGGCGCTTGCGAGACGTGCAACATCCTGACGTCCAATTGCTGGCAGGCTCGTCGTTGTGTTCACGATGCTTGTTGCTGCTAGCGTCGCGGCGGTCCTTGGAACAGTTGCGGACAATGATTCGGTTGTAATCGCTCCCATGAGAATCGCAGCGAGCACGTAAATGTTTTGTGTATTCAAGTTCACGATCCCAGAGCGCGGAGTAGCCGTATTGTAAGTGAAAAGATCAAGCAGGGGAGCGTCGGAGCTGCCTGCTGTTCGGAAATCAAGGCTGGTAGAGCCATTTTTGTACGCGTAACCTAACTCCCCAACATTCCTGAAGTTGCGATTTAGAACTAATACGGTCGAGGGCGGAGGCGGCGCTCCTGGTTCTGTGGATGCATTCTTATCTACGCCGAACGCTTTCTGAGGGGCCGCGGGATCTCCGAATTCGATCCAAGTTGTGTCGTCATTTTGGTCACGCTGATCGATCAACGAAGCTCCGATTGAAAGAACCTCACTCATCGACGTCCCAGTTGGCAATGCATACTGGAGTAAGGGAAATAGGTCTGGACTTTGGTTGGTTCCGTTTACCGAAGGAATTGCTGATAGCAGCGTATTACCAGATGTACCGCAATATCGCCAATGCTCAGCGGTGGGGCCTGATGCCGGCACATAGTTCAATCCGAAATATTGTTGGATAGCCGCAGCATCGTTGGGAGGCGTGGTTGCAAACAAATCGAAGCGGCTGAGTGGAAATCTGCCAGCCAACTCAGTTCCGGAATTACCCCAAGTGGAGCGGTTGGATTCTCGCGAGAACGTGCCCAAATATTGCAGCATAGTGGCCGCACCAGCGTCCGTGTCGCTTCGAAGTTTTATTAGTTCAGCCCGGGTGATGAAACCTTGATCCGTCCGATTGGATGAAAGATTCGTCGCAACCGTTCTGAAATCGCGACTTCTGTCCAAAAAGTAATTTACAAAGTTCGAAGTCGCGGCTGCAGTGAATGTAAAGCTGGGGAAAGTGCCAGCCGGTTGAACGGTCGCATAATTTCGCCAGCCGATTATCCTGTTTATGACGGTGTTACTTACAAAACTAAAACCGGTTGTCGGCAAAGCAGTGAGATCTGCAAAAGCGATAACACCTTTCCTTCCCACGTAGGTTTTTGGCGCCGGAGTCGGCGAAGGAAATCCGGCAACGTTGATATCTAACAATCCTCCCTCATCGTAAACAGCATAGGCATAACGGCCAAGCACGTAATTTGAATTTCCGTTTGCTGCGTTATTCAACGCAGTTGAACCAACACCGATACCGGTCTGGACTGATGGTCCGCCTCTGGTCACAAGCACCCAGTCTGGTGCAATGAAGCTGGTAACAGGTGCCGGATCATCGTTGGACGTATCACTTTTAGGGACCAGGTAGTGCATGTTCCAGCGATCCAAGCTGACCGAGCGGCCATTGACGGAAACATCCGTTGAAGAGTTAATCGCCGACGCGCGGCTTGGAACTGCCGGGGCGACAAGGCCATCTGACCGGACGCTACGGCGGATTAAGTTGGGCACGGTGCCCGGATTGCCGCTTCGCATTGGTACAACGTAGGCAGTGCTTGTTGGAGTATAGGGGGGGGTGGCCGGCGTTGATCCGTCGACGATCTCCTGTTTGAAGTCACCCACGACGATATCCAGTGCGCTTCGCGCTAGAAGCTCAGCGCTGGTGTCGTCGAAACTGGATTTGGCGAGCCGCCGATCGGTGCTGGTCCGGGAAAGATAAGTAACGACTAATCCGCTGAGTAGCACAATAAGGGCCAGAACGAGCACCAGCGCAGCGCCCTTGTTTTGTGGCTGCTTAAATGAAGAATTGAATTGGAACTTCATTACTGAGTTGGAGACAGATAAAAATAACGCTCGTAAAGACGAGTATTCGAAACTACTTGGCGAGGGATTCCAGTGATACCATCAAGAGCGGTCTGCCATCCTGCCAATAATTGTCCGGGACCCATCGATGCCGTGTAATCGGACAAACTTCCCGCGATCGTAGCAATCTGCGAATTCGTGACAAGTACTTTGCTCTTCGGGTCCATGGCTGCGATTGCCACGGCAATTGCAGCCACATCCTTAATGGTGACTGCATTGGTAGAAGTCCAGGGCCCCGGAGACAACGCCCCCGTAGTTAGGAGATAATAATACTCAAACCGAAAAACGTTCGGTCCTACCAGTTCATAATCTGAATCACTAGTGGAACTGTTTGTAGCCGCAGGCCAGATGTTGTCGATAGTGGTCGTGGGGGTGCCAGCGGGCGCAAGGAAAAGGATTGGAATATAGGTCGGAGAAGCGCCGCTCCATATAAGGCCTTTTCCCATTCGCTCTACCTTGTTGTAAGAGGGCGAAGTGGAGTCGGAGTTAACCCTGTAAGCAACTAGTGAAACAGGACTCTGCTTGCTTGGTGAGGGATAGTATCCAGTTACTGCGCTGTAAAAGGCAATCTGATCGTTTCCCATCTGGAGGTTTGCCTGTGTCTTTATAAAATAGCTGACATCACTTCTTTTCACCATCTGAGAGAAATCGACGCCCATTCGGTCGAGCAGTGGTCTCGCACTTGAGTCTGCATCGATCCGCTTCGTGCCCAAACTGGTGATGGTAGACGCGCTATTGAAAAGCTGTGCGAACAGAACAATTAGAAGCGTCAGGACAGTGACTGCGATCAGCATTTCGGTCAGCGTAAAAGCTCGATCGGATTTTCGCACAAGATGAACGTGATTAGTGGCGGTCAAAGGCGGCAAAGGATTCCACGACGCCTGCGGGTGGAGTTGTCGCAGGATCCACGGGCGCCGGCCAACTTACTTTCAAATGGGCGAATGTGGCCGCGTGCGTACCGGTTGGATTTGCGGGAAAACTGATCGTGAGACGATAACGAGAGGTTGTAATTGTCGTCGACCTTCCATTGCCATCGAAATACAATGTCGTTGGGGAGCCAAAGGTGAGGCCAAATTGGGGGGAGGTAATAGTGGTTTCGGGCGTCGCACGCAAGTCTGCGATGACAGCGGAGAGTATGCTCGCGGATGCGGTTTCGGAGATGGCGTCTTGACTTGTCTGGATCCCGACGGGGAGCAACCCGAAGACAGCAATCAAGCAAAACGAAGCGACACCAAGAGCAAGTGTTAGCTCGATTAGTGAAAACGAATCCTTAGCGCGTGAGAAGAGCTTCACTTTCTATAAACCTTAAAATTGCCACCGATGCCGCCAAACTGAATAGCAACTATGTTCGTACTATTTGCATCGACAACATCTCCGCGAGTCGGTTTTACTCCAATTTCTGCGGCGCGTTTTAGCGTATATGTGCTGTTTATGTTCGCTTCTTCACGGGAATTGAATCGAATTGTCTTATAGAATGTGTAGTTCTGAGCTGCGAACGCAAACCGAGTCGCGTCGGCACTATCGCTACTGATTCGGTTGAAGTGATCGAATGGTGCCCCCTGCGTGTAAGGCAGACTAGGTCGTCCGTCGAGAGCGTCTGAGTTTCCGCCCGCAGGCGCGCCAATATCAGTAATATGAACGCCTTCGATCTTGATCAATTTTCCTAGTTGTGTAATCCGGCTCGGTGGCAGCACCGGGCTCGGGTCTGCATCTTCTAAAATCTTCGTCCCATCATTTGAAAAAACAGTTGCCATAACTACTCGTCCTTTTCCCGGATAGGCGGGAGTAGCGTTGGTTGGTGAAAACCCAGATGCGTTTTCTTCGTAAAATCCGACCCATGTGTACGTGTGATTTGCCTTCGCATAGCTTCGGGCCTCCTCGCACACGCCTTTGATTGTGTAGGCCGCATTCGTAGTGTCGTCCGCAGTTTTCCTGTTCGTGAAAGCCGGTGCTACGAGCACCGTCAAGATCGCGATGATGGCGATAACGACGAGGAGCTCCAAAAGGGTGAACGCGTTGCGCGTGTTCACGCGGCAAGTGTAGAGCGTAAAGTAGAAAGGAGAGGACCGCGAACGGGGAAGTCGAGAGCGGAATCCGGAAATGCAGGGGCGGTAAAACACGGAAAATCATAAATAAAGAATTAAAAATTAGAAAAGGCGAAAATTCGGATGTCAGGATTGACTCGTTCGCTCTTGCTCGGTCGGCCTCTCGGGGTGCCCATCTATGTCGGTCAGGCGGGCCCTATTCCCGAGTCAAAAATCCCGTTACTGGGAGCAGTTTGATGGGGAATTAGGGGCGGGGTGGCTGCCAGGGGCATGTTTCTAGCTTTTACAATCCCCCGTGCTGGAACACAAGCTGTCGGAAGAAGAACATAGCCAGATCGTCCAGACGATCGAGATGTTTGAGGCGATCACTCAAACTCAGCCTGCCGATTATCAATCGCTGGAGATTCTGAAGGAGGCCTACCAAAAGATCGGGAGGCACGAGGACTCGTTGCGCACCTCGCGCAAGCTAGCGGAAGTGTATTTCAACGTCGGGTCGTACTCGAACTCGTTGCAGGAGTGTGAGGCGATTTTGGTGAAGGAGCCGAACGCGCCGGAGATCCTGGCGATGCTGGGCGAAATCGAGACGCGGCTGCAAATTTCGGGCGAGGCGATCGCCAACGTGACCGGGAGCGGCTCATTGATCAATATTCACTCGAGCCGCGGCGGGCGGCCCAAACACACGAACCTGCTGGACCGGGGAGATGATCATCTCGCGAAATTTTTGATTGTGCAGCAGCTTTTCGGCGAAGAGGAAGTGACCACCGCGCTGGAAATGGTCAAGCAACTCAACAAAGATTTAAGCGGGCAGGCGCTGGCGGCTTCGTTGGTGGATTCCCTTTGCAAGGCGGACGCGGACCGCCTGGATGCGGTGATCTCGGCGTTGATCGACCGGACCAAATTCGCCTACGTGCCGCTCGAGTATTACGACGTGGACCGGCAGATCGGGCCGATGCTGCCGGATTACCTGACACTGGGGCGTTTGTTTGTGCCGTTCGATCTGGTCAGTCGCACGATGATGGTGGCGTGCTGCAATCCTTTCGACGCTGCCGGACGCGACACCGTGCAGCAAAAAGTGGATTATACGGTTTCGTGGTACCTGGCGCGGCCATTAGCCATTGTAAAAAGCTTGCAGTCCATCTACCGGCTGGAGACGAGGGATTAAGCGTTCATCGACATGACGAGCAAATCTTTCGCAGAACGCATCGCTGAGGTCCTGATCGAAGACGGTCTCCTGCTGCCGAACCAGCTCGAGGAAGCGGTCAGCATTCAGAAAACCCAAGGCGGGCGGTTGTTGAAGATCTTGACGGACAAACAGTTCGTTACCGAGCAGGACATGGCCTTCAGCACGGGTCGCTGTCTTAACACGCCGCCCATCAATCTGGCGAAATTGCACGTGCCGGAAGATGTGATAGCGCTCGTCCCGCGCGACATGGCCAAAACGAACAAGCTCGTGCCGATCGCGCGCTTGAACGGGAAGCTTTTTGTGGCGATGGCCGATCCAACGAACGTGCTCGCGGTGGATGATCTGAAGCGCCGGGTGCAGCTCGAAATCGTCCCGATGATCGCGACCGAACGAGCGGTGAATGATGCGTTGAGCGGGGTCCATGGTTCCAGCGCCAAGATGAGCCAGGTGCTCAAGAAGGTGGCCGAAGAAGCGATGCAAACGGGTGAGTTAGAAGTGCAGGCCGCGCAGCACGAGGAGATCGATCTCGATCGGCTGGCCGCGGACAGCGAGGATGCGCCGGTCATCAAAATCGTGAATCTTATTCTGGTGCAGGCGCTGAAAGAAAAGGCGTCGGACATTCACATCGAGCCATTTCAAAACACACTCAGGCTGCGTTATCGCATTGACGGCGAATTAGTCGCGGCCGAGTCACCGCCCAAGGCGCTGCAGCTGGCGATCACTTCGCGCATCAAGATTCTTGCCGCTCTCAACATCGCTGAACGACGCGTGCCGCAAGATGGCCGTTTTCGCATCAAAGTTGCAGGTAAAGAGATCGATCTGCGTATCTCGTTTCTGCCTACGACGCACGGGGAGAAAATCGTCATGCGTCTTCTTGATAAGTCGGCCCTGACGGGCGGCATCGACCAGATGGGTCTGGAGGAGGGGACGCTGGAGAAATTTCGCAAGGCGATCGATGCGCCGCATGGAATGATTCTGGTGACCGGGCCCACTGGCTCGGGCAAAACAACGACGCTTTATTCGGTGTTGCAGGAGCTGAATAACCCGCAATACAACATCGTGACAGTCGAGGACCCGATCGAATACGAACTGGCCGGGATCAATCAAGTAGCGGTGCGCAGCGAGATCGGACTCGATTTCTCCTCGGCCCTGCGTTCGATCCTGCGCCAGGACCCGGACATCGTGATGGTGGGTGAAATTCGCGACAACGAAACAGCCGATATCGCCGTAAAAGCGGCGCTCACCGGCCATCAGGTCTTGAGCACGCTGCACACGAATGACGCAGCCGGCGCAATCACCCGCCTCGACGATATGGGGATCGAACCGTTTTTGATTTCAAGCTCCATTCTCATGACCTGCGCGCAGCGACTGGTACGACGAGTCTGCACCAATTGCCGGGACGAGTTTGTTCCCGAGCCGGAGATTTTAGAAAAGCTCGGCCTCAAGGAAAGCAAGGGAGCTGTGTTCTATCACGGGACGGGCTGCGGCCGGTGCAAGAGCCGCGGTTATCTCGGGCGGGTAGCGCTCGTCGAGGCGTTGCCGGTAAGCGAGGCGGTTCGCCGTCTCATCATCAAGCGTGCCTCGGCCACCGTCATCAAGAACCAAGCCATGAGCGAGGGGATGAAAACCTTGCGCATGGTTGGCGTGGAAAAGGCGCTCGAAGGCGTTACCACACTAGAAGAAGTCTGGCGCGTGACGGCAGAAGACCACTAGGCAACATGACGATTCCCTTTGTCGATTTTTTCAACAAGGCTAGAGCGCGGCTCCTTTCAGCGGCCGCTGATAGTACGGCTGCGCAGCCGCGGACAGCTCCCATGGAAAAACCGAGTGGCGAGCGTCTGAGCAAAACGGTCTTGCCAAATACGATCCGCACGGTCACGTCGCCCGATCCCATGAAAGTCGCGACTGCTCCGGTGCGGGTGGCAAAAGCCGCCTCGGCGTCTGAGCTGCGACCAGTTGAAGCCGGTTCCCGGCCTGGCGCTGCGCACTCGCGTCAGTTGCCGCTGGCCAGTGTGCTCGGACTGGAACCGAAGATGGAGCGCACGATCTCGCTCCAGCTTGCCGACATTCTTGAGCAGATACCGGCTGGTTACGTCAAGTCGCCAGAGACTCTCGATCTCTCTCGCCGCGTTGTGTTAGACGCGTTGGAAATCGAGAAGGGGATGGCGGAGAGCAAGCCAAGTGTATCGTTGGCAAGCATCTATAAAGAAGCGCCGGAAATTTTTGCCCGGCGGCTCTCACCTGCGGATTCAGCTTGCGTTCCATTGCCATACGAAAAAGTGCTCGAGCAATTCAGGAGCCTGCGGGTGCGGCCCGATCAAGTGCACGACGATACGGTTCCCCAACTTGATACACCCTTCTTGAAAGTCACGCTCGAGGATACAGAGCGTTTTGGAACAACTATGGAGCCGCTGCAAACCTCATCGCTTCCGCCCATGCGTATGGAACCGGCGACTGCGGAAACAATTGCCGCCGCTGCGCCGGAACCGATCGCGAGCGAGACGATCAAGCGGCGATCGCCGCCTGTACTCAGCCCCGGCGTTTCGTTGCATGATCCAATCTCGAAGAAGCAGGAAACGCCCCGACCAAGAGCCCCCGGGCCGGCTGGGCCAAAGAAGATTTCATTTCATCTTCCACCGAACGGAACGGGTGCGCCCGCCTCTGAGAGAGTTCCAGCCTCAAGCGGGCCGCCCGTTCCAACTAGCTTGCCAGAACCGCCGAGAGCGGGGGGAGATCCTTTTACAAACGTAACCGCGCCGTGCGAGGACCTGCGTCCGAAATCTCAGCGTGGATCGCCGGCGAGGCCGGCGCGTGAGGTTGGGACCGCATCGTCTCCACCGAAAAGGGATGAAACCAAAATCGCCTTGGCGCTTAATCGGCTCCTGCAAGAAGTGCCAGCATTCCAGTTGAATGGAAGTCCATCGGCCATTCCGGAAAATGTCCGCGTGGAATTGCCATTGTCTTCGATTCAACCTCAGCTTGCCGGCGGCCGGGTCGTGATTTCACCGACGTTGCTTCAAAGGGCAATGCCCGAGATTTATCGTCCGCTTCTCAACATCGATCCAGGGGAAACGCCGATCTCATTGCCGTTGGAAGAAATTCTCAAGAATCTGCCCGCGACTACCCTGCGGCTGCGTGACGACCAGGAAGAAACCGTAATCGCAGAAACGTTTGAGACGACGTTTTCGATCAAAGCGGACGAAGATGCAAGACGTTTGCACACCGGTGCCGGGCTTGCTCCGAAGGCTTCTGAGAAACCGGCGGAGCAACCACAAATCCAAGAAAAGGCCGAAACAGCGCGCGAGGATCTGCCTGCCTTAGCCCCGGCGAAAGAGGAAAAACCCGAGGCCAAAAGCGTGGTCGCGCTCGCCAGTGCATTTCCGGGCGGCCGGCAAGCCGCAGTCGCAGAACCATCCCAGGCGGCGATCTCGATCCAGGCGGGCGAAGAGGCGGAACGTTTCCAGACCCACCCCGAACCCGCTCCGAAAGTTTCCGAGAAACCGGCGGAGCACGCACAGGTCCCAAAAAAAAACGAAATGGAGCGGAAAGAGCCGTCCGGCGCAGTCTTGGCAAGGGAGGAAAAACATGACGCGAAGAGCGTACTTGCCCGCGTTTGTGCGCTACCGGGTATGGCAGCCTGCGCAATTGCCTTCGCCGATGATGGGTTGATTTTGGCCGGAAAGCTTCCTACGGAACTCGCCGCCGACGGCTTATGCGCGATGGCACCATCACTGCTACAAAAGATCGACAATCACATGCGTGGCACCAAGCTCGGCCTGTTTACCGCAATGACGCTGCATTGCGCGCAGTGGCCGGTCACATTTTTCATGCACGGCAACATCTGTCTGACGGCATTGCATGCCGGAGGCGAACTCACCTCCGAGACCCGCGCCGAGCTCACGAGGATTACGCAGGAACTCTCGCGCACCTACTCACAACCGGAGTCTTCTTCTCATGTCGATCATTAATTACGCGAGCCGCGAGATTCAATTTAAGATTGTCTATTATGGCCCGGCCCTCTGCGGCAAAACTACGAACCTGGCCTACATCCATCAGCGAGTTAATCCGCAGAACCGCGGCGATCTTGTCTCGCTCGCCACCGCGGCTGATCGTACACTCTTTTTCGATTTTTTGCCGCTCAACGCCGTCGTCATCAAAGGTTTCGTGACAAAGTTTCAGCTCTACACCGTTCCCGGCCAGGTAATTTATAACGCGACCCGCCAGCTTGTTCTCCGCAGCTGCGATGGACTCGTCTTTGTCGCCGATTCCCAGTGGGAAAAAATGGAGGAGAACGCCGAAAGTTTCAAAAACCTCGTGGACAATCTCGCCCGACAAAATGTCGCGATCGACGATGTACCTTGCGTGCTCCAGTACAACAAGCGCGATTTGCCGAATATCGCGCCGATCAATTACATGGAATACGTCTTAAACAACCGGAAGAAGCGTCTCCAGAGTTTCGAGGTTATTTCGAGCACGGGACAGAATGTTTTCGCGACGCTCAATGCCGTCTCACAAATCCTGCTCCACAAGTTCAGCAGGCAAAGCGAGGCCCCGCAAACCGCGCCTCCGCCGGTTGCGATCCCGGTGGAGCCGCCAACTCTTGCACGTAATAAGCGGAGCGCTCCCGTATGAACTCGATTCCGGTCTTAACCGTTAAAGACGTCGCGATGCTCGACGGCGTGCTAGGGGATTTCTTGAAAAAAGCGGAGGCGGACTTGACGGTCGTGATCGATCGCGGGGGCAACGTCATCTCGCAGTTTGGCGATATGAGCGTGATGGATGTCACCATCTTCGCCGCGCTCGCGGCCGGTTCCTTTGCCGCAACGTGCGAACTGGCACGGCGGATCGGCGAGATCGAATTCAACGCTCTCTACCATCAAGGCAATGGAAACCACATGTTCATGAATTCGGTCGATGACGACACGATCATGATCACGGTCTTTGGAACTGACACGAACGTTGGTCTGGTGCGATATTATTCTGTCGTCGCGGCGCAAAGCGTGGCCGCGATTCTAAAATCGCTTCGGGCCACTAACAAGGGTTTTACCTTCGACGCTTCGGACATTTCTGCCGTGCCAATTTTTGCCGATCGCTGAGATCGAGAATCGGAGCGCGCCCGGACGATTGGAATTGGCTCCGAGAGTTTTCGCGAGTTGAAATTCGCGACCGAATTATGAAAGATCGCGAAATGTTTCGCCTGGAATTTTTCTGTCGTTCGGCAATAGCCAGGCGCGCCGCTCCTTTTTGTTTTGTCAGTTTTCGCGACGCCAATGTGTTGACTTGGCACCACGGCGACGCGCGCACCGATCCAGAATTTAAGAGAGAAGGTCTGCAGTGAGCGAAGTCGAACTGGGCGCCGGTTCAGCCGGTAAATTCCGTCGCGACGAGGGTTGCGTTGTGGCCGCCGAAGCCGAACGAGTTGTTTAACACGACACGCACTTTCTTTTCTCGCGCCACGTTTGGCGTGTAATCGAGGTCGCATTCTTCGCTCGGATTCTCCAGATTGATCGTGGGCGGAATTACGGAATCACGGATGGCAAGCGCGCAGGCCGCCATCTCGACGCCGCCGGCGCCACCTAACAAGTGGCCGGTCATCGATTTGGTGGAGCTAATCGAAACTTTGTGGGCGTGATCGCCGAAGACCTTCTTGATCGCGCGGGTCTCGCAAAGATCGCCTATGTCTGTAGAGGTGGCATGGGCGTTGATGTAATCAACTTGGTTTGGGGAAATGCGGGCATGGTCGAGCGCGAGTTGCATGGCGCGAGCGGCGCCTTCGCCGTTCGGTGGCGGAGCAGTCATGTGGTAGGCGTCTGCGGTAAGTCCGTAGCCTGTGAGTTCGCAATAAATCTTCGCGCCGCGCGCTTTCGCGTGTTCCAGCTCCTCCACAACAAGAACACCGGCCCCTTCGCTCATGACAAAGCCATCGCGATCGCGGTCGAATGGTCGCGAAGCGCGCTCGGGCTCGTCGTTGCGCGTGCTGAGCGCTCTCATGGCCGAGAAACCTGCAAGACCAATCGCGACAATCGAAGCCTCGGAGCCTCCAGCGAGAAAAATATCGGCATCGCCGAACTTAATCATCCGCCACGATTCGCCGATGGCGTTGTTCGAGGTCGCGCAGGCGGTGACGATGCACAAATTTGGACCATGCAGCCCATACTCCATCGAGATGAGACCGCTGGCCATATTGCTGATCAACATCGGAATCGTGAAAGGGGAGTTTCGGGACGGACCCTTGGTCACTAGGACCGTGTATTGATCCTCCAACGTTTTTAGGCCGCCGATGCCACTGCTTACAATCACGCCGAAGCGGTCTCGATTGAGCTTTTCAAGATCGATCCCACTGTTTTCGAGCGCCATCTTTGCCGCGGCCAGCGCGAGTTGCGCAAAACGATCGGTTCGCCGTATATCTTTCGGGTTGCCGAAAAATGGTTTCGGGTCGAAGCCGCGCACTTCACCGCCGATCTGGCAATCGTAGCCGGTGGTATCGAAGGCCTCGATTTTGCGAATGCCGCTGACGCCCTTCTTAAGATTCGACCAGAACGTCTCCACGTTGTTTCCGACCGGCGTGATCGCACCGAGACCAGTGATGACGACTCTTCGATCCGTATTCATTTAGGGAATGGATGGGTGATGAGTGAAAAGTGAAAGGCAAAAAAGAAGTCGAGAGGTGAAAGGGTAATTCGCTCTTGGACGCTTATCGGTTATTCCTCATCACTTGTCACTTTCTTCACCCGCTGCCCATTCCGACGCTCTGGACAGTTTGAAAAAGTTTCCCCTCGGTCTTGATCGATGGCGCAATGATGATTTCCGTTTGCTGCAACTCTGCGATCGTGCGGGCGCCTACATTTCCCATGCAGGTCGTGATTGCACCGACCAGATTTTGGCTGCCATCGTCAACTTCAGCCGGGCCGAAGAGAATTTGTTTCAACGAACCTGTCGTGCCGACCTTGATGCGCGTCCCTCGCGGAAGGTTCGCATGCGGCGTAGCCATTCCCCAGTGGTAGCCGCAGCCAGGCGCTTCCTGCGCTTTGGCAAACGCGCTGCCGACCATCACGGCATCCGCGCCGCAAGCGAGCGCTTTGCAAACATCACCGCCCTTGCTCATGCCGCCGTCGGTGATGATCGGCACATAGCACGAAGTTTTTTTGAAATAAGCGTCGCGCGCTGCCGCGCAATCGACTGTCGCCGTAACTTGCGGGACGCCCAGCCCGAGCACCCCGCGCGAGGTGCAGGCCGCTCCTGGCCCGACGCCGATCAAGACCGCGGCCGGCCCGCACTCCATGATCTCGAAAGTTACTTCATAGCCGACGGTGTTGCCGACGATTACGGGGATGCGCATCTCACGGCAAAATTTCTCCAGGTCGAGCGATTTATATTCCGATGAAATATGGCGGACGGTGGAAACCGTGCTTTGGACAACAAAAACATCGGCCCCTGCCTCTTCCGCAATCTTGCCGAATTCGGCCGCGCGTTGCGGAATAGAGCTGACCGCGGCCAACGCGCCACCGTCTTTGATCTGGCGAATTCGTGCCGCAATTAAATCTTTTTGGACCGGCTCCTGATAAATTTTTTGCAGCAGCGCCGTGATTTCAGATTTGTCCGCCTCGACAATTTTTTGCAGGACTTCCTGGGGATTCTTGTAGCGCGTTTGCACGCCTTCCAGATTTAGTACCGCTAGTCCGCCCAGTTTGCTCATGGCGATGGCGAAGCGGACATCGACCACTCCGTCCATCGCGCTGGCGAGAATTGGAATTTTCAACACGAGCGGGTCCGCTTGTTTGCGCGGCCAGCGGCAGGTGATGTCGACCTCGTTTGGATTGATCGTGACGCGACCAGGCACGAGCGCGATTTCATCGAAACCGTAGGTCACGCGGGCTTTGCGATTGCGGCCGATCCACATTCCCATTTTTAAATTCGCTCCATTCTAAATCGTTCGTTTAGACTTCCGCAGCGCGGACACCGCGGAAGCAAAGCGTCGGTTCGATCTTCAAATTCGAACGCGCACATGACGCAACGCAGCCGATACTGTAGCGCTCGGCGTTCGCGGCGTCGTCGATTCCACTCTCCCAATATCCAGAAGAGAAAAACCGCCGCAAGGAAAAGCAGCAGATAAATCGTAACGAGCGTGGCCAGACTAACCCGAATCACGGTGAACCTGTGCTCGTCGGTGTTGCCGACGGGCGCGCGACATCATTGCCCCACTCGATCGTCGCGATACCCCAAGTGAGAGACTGATCGCTTTTTTCCCCGGTTGTCGGTCCTCCAGAGAAACGACAGAGCATGAGGTGATGTCTGGCTTGCTCATCTAGGCGGGTATCGCCTGACGAATTCAGTGGAAAGCAGTAACGGATTTCTCCCCGGGCGCCGACCGCAACGCGAAAACGGACGCTCTCCGGTGCCTCGTTGCTCGATGCGGAAAAACTTGGTGTCGGCAAATTCGGAGCGCCCAAACCATCAAACTCCTTTGAGAACGAAACGGATGTCGGCGTTGTACTGGTGGCGGGTGCAGCTTGTTGGTGGACAATAGGCACGGCCGCCGGGGGCTGCGAACTCGGTGTGCGAAGATCGGTAACTAGCGGCGGAACCTCTTTCAGGGCCGGCTCCGTCGCGAGATAGGATGGAATGTGGCGCACTTTCGGCAACGCGTGCAGCCTTGCCTCCGGCGGACGTTGCGTGGCGAAAGCGAGCGCGGGGTCTTCCGCATCAACCCAGCGCAGCACCGTGCGGCCTTCTTCAGAATTGGGCGAGATCAAACTGACGCGGGCTGGCGGCGGAAGGAGCGAGACCGTCGGCGGATAAACAATTTGAAAAATGTAAAAGCAAAGAGCGTGTGCAATTACGGACGCAACGAGAAAAGCTGTGATCGCCGCTTTCCGGCGCCGCGGCGCTTCCCAGTTAAAAAGAAGCGGTGTGGGAGCAGGCGCAGACAACGAGGTGTTCATCGCGGCGGAGCTGTGGCCAGCGCGACGGACGTGATTCCATGTTCGAGCGCGGCGTTTGCGACCTCGATAACTATTTCGTAGGGAGTCAAGCGGTCCGCCTTAATGATGATCGAGCGGCCTTCGTGCTTGGCTGCGTCCAAGGCCGGTCCGAGCTGATCGAGTGTGATCCTTTGATCCCGGAAATAAATCGCGGGAGCTGCGCCACCGGTGATGCTGATAATTTGCTGATTGATCTGCGGACCGAGCTGAAACCGCGAGAACGGCACCGAAACAGAAATTCCGGGCTGCAAAATAAAATTCGAACTGAGCAATAAAAAGAAAACCAGGAGAAAAACGACGTCGAGCAACGGAAAAAGGACGAGCCAACCGAAGTTATATTCCTTCGTCCGGCTGAGCTTCATGCGCGCGCTGAAGTGATTGTCGATCTAGCGATCGAGACCTGCTTCCCGATCGGCGGCGGTTGTTTCCGCGGGCTGTTGGAAGCTGATGATCCCGCTGAGCGGTCGGCTCTCTGTCAACATGTGCACAATCTCAATCCCGGCGCGTTCCATTTCGTGCAGCATCGTGTTCACGCGCGCTGAGAGATAACTGTAAGCGACGAAGGTGGGCGTGGCGACGACCAGGCCCGCTGCAGTCGTCAAAAGACTCTTGTAAACGCCGCTGGAAAGTTCAGTCACAGTGGCATACCCGCCGTGCGACGCGATTGTGCCGAACGCATCAATCATTCCAGCGACGGTTCCAAGTAACCCGAGCAATGGCGCGAGAAAAGCGAGCGTGGCCAGCACGCCGAGAAATCGCTCCAGTTTCGGTACCTCGAGCTGTCCGGCTTCCTGCACAATCTCGCGCAGCTCCGATCGCGGCGCATCGTGCCGGATGATCGCAGAATGAATCACGCGCGCGACTGGGCCAGGTGTGCCGGCCGATTCGTGTAACGCTTCGGCAAAGTTGCGGCGCTGAATGAGATTGGAAAGCCCCTTCAAAAATTCACCGACATGGATCGTCGCCCGATGCAAGTAAAAGACGCGCTCGGCGAAAACGGCGATCGAAATGATGCTGCAAGCCAGAATTGGCCACATCAGCAAACCACCCTTCTGGATGTAATCAATCACGTTAATTCCCTCTAGACCTCTTTGCGGACGCTGGCAAGCCATCAGCGACTGTGCGGCCGCTATTTGCGCCCTTTTACGGTGAAACAGAAGGGCTCGGTAACGGCGCCCATGTCCAACCGATTAGTCTGCCGGAGGCGTCAAAGACCGCATAACCAGTCTGCTTTCCCGCTAAATAGTGGCTGTAAGCGATCTTGTACATCTGCGCTCATGTCCATTTTGTGCGCCCAGGCTCATTGGGGGCGAAGGCAGGATTTACGGTTGGCCAGGGGGCTGCAAATGGGCGTTAATTTTTTATTGACACCCTCACACGCAAGGTGGTTAAAAGTGGAGGAAAGTGGATTAAAATGGACCAATTCTCCACTTACCCATGGAGCCTCTTTCTCAAACTCAACTCCTCTACGCCGGCGAATTTCGTCACTCCATTGACGATAAAAATCGCATCACCATTCCTGCACGCTGGCGTCGCGACGAAAGCGGAGAGTTCATCATTTTGGCGGAAGCGAGTCATCAGTTTCTCCTCGTTATGTCGCCGGAGGAGTTTGCTCGGATGAGTTCAACGGCGGAATCGAACCCAAACGTCTCCGCGCGCGATCGTCGCGTTTTTTTGCGCCAACTACATTCGCGCGCGCAGCACGGCGCAGCGGATCGACAAGGTCGCCTCGTTTTGCCCGAGGAGCTTTGCAAAAAGGTCGGATTGAAAGGCGAAGTCGCGCTCGTCGGCGGCCGCGGGCGCTTTGAAATTTGGAATTTGCAACGCTGGAAACGGGCGCATGAAGAGGAAACGCCCACCTATCAGCATGTTGCAAATGTGATCGGTTTGTAAGTGGCCATCGGCCAGGAAAAATATGAACGCATTACTGTTTGAGCGGCCGGTCTGGTTCGCATCCGGTCCGCTTATTCTAGAAGAGGAGGCGCAGGAAATGGAGGACTTTACTTATCACCGCCCGGTGCTCGCGGCTGAAGTAATGGAATTGCTCGCGCCGCGGCCGAGTTCTCTCGTGGTCGATGCCACCTGCGGGGGCGGCGGCCACACCGAAGCCATCTTGAGAAGTGGCGCCGACGTCTTGGCTTTGGATCAAGATCCCGAAGCAATCCAACATGCGACCGATCGACTGGCGAGGTTCGGCGGGCGGATCACGTTGCGGCAGGCGAATTTTCGCTACGCGGACAAAGTTCTCGACGAGCTCGGAGTCACAACAATCGGTGGTGCGCTTCTCGATGTTGGCGTCTCGTCGCGGCAACTCGAAAATGCGGAGCGCGGTTTCAGTGTGATGCGTAATGGACCGATCGATATGCGCATGGACCCGCGCAACGTGCTGACCGCCGCCGATATCGTTAACAATTACAGCGAAGAACAACTCACCCGCTTATTTCGTGATCTCGGGGAGGAACCAGCCGCACGTCGCATCGCCAGTTTCATCGTTAAGGCGCGCAAGAGTGCGCCTTTCCGTGAAACCATCCCGCTCGCGCGTGCGATCGAAAAAGTCGTCGAGCGACACGGGCGTCGTCATCCAGCAACGCAGGTTTTTCAAGCGTTGCGCATGGAAGTAAATGATGAGCTCCGCGCACTCACAGAAGGCCTGCGTGTTCTGACGGATCGACTGGAGACCGGTGCGCGCATTGCCGTTATTACATTTCATTCTCTGGAAGATCGGATCGTAAAAAATTTCTTCCGCGACCGCAGTCGGGAATGGCTCGACCGGCCGGAATGGCCCGCGCCGCGGCGCAATCCTGAATACGATCTGAAATTGATTACGCCAAAACCGGTAGAACCGGGCGAAGACGAACAACGCGCCAACCCGCGCTCCCGCAGCGCAAAATTGCGTGTCGCCGAAAAAATCACATGAACCGGTCACGTCACAGAAACTGGAACAGAGTCGATGCAGCGTCGTTGGCGCGTTGGATTGTGCTGACCGCGTTTCTCGCACTCGCCGGCCTGAGTTATGTCTATTTGACGCTGCAACTGTACCATCTCGGCGACCGTAAAAAGGCGCTTGAGAACGAGTTGGCCAGTCTCCGCACCCAGAACGATGTCGCCAGCGTCCAAATTGCGGCGCTGACCTCACGATCCGCTTTGCAGCGCCGCCTGAAGGAAGGCTATTTGAAAATGATCCCAATTTCCGAGCATAACATCGTGCGACTCACGATGCCCGCGTCGCCCAACGGCGAAGATGCGATCCAACCTGTAGCCAATCAACCCGTCGGCCGATGAAGTGGAACAGCCGAATCCGTTGCGCGCTGGTGTGCCTCGCTTTCACCGCCCTCTTCAGCGGTTTTTCTTTTCGATTGATCTTTCTCCAGATGATCAAGCACGACGAGTACGCCGGGCTGGCTGCTGAAAAACACGTTTATAAACAAATCATTTACGCGGAGCGCGGCGCAATTTTCGACGCAAACAATGAAGTCCTCGCGCACAATGTGCCCGTCGAAACTGTCGTGGCCGATGCGACCCATCTGAACGATCTCAACGCTATTATCGATCTGGTCGGCCATGAACTGAAGATTCCCGCGCGCGAGCTGGCGGCAAAATTACGCGGTGACCGTCGTTACATCGTGATCAAGCGTGAAGTGCCGGAAGCGCTGGCTGTGGCGCTGCGCGAGAAGCTACGGGCGCGAAACCTGCGCGGCGTCTATTTCGAGCACGACGCCACCCGCATTTATCCGAATGGTTCCATGCTTTGCCACGTGATCGGATTCACGGACTTCGATCATCGCGGCATCCAGGGTGTGGAAGCTTCCATGGAAGAATATCTGCACGGCCAAGATGGCTACCGTTACATCGAACATAATCGCGCTGGCCAGGAAATCGTCCTCTACCGCGGGCAGGAACGCGCCCCGCGCAACGGTTATCAGGTCCATCTGACTGTCGATCTTAACCTGCAGAATATTGTCGAAAACGAAATCGACTCCGCCATGCGCGAATACACCCCACAAAAAGCCACCATCATTCTGATGCGACCCCAGACGGGCGAGATTCTGGCGATGGCCAACCGCCCCAATTTCGATCTCAATCTGCGCGCGGATGCCAAACCGGAGCAAATGAAAAACCGCGCCATCATCGACATGATGGAGCCGGGTTCGACTTTCAAGATTGTGACTGCGGCCGCCGCGCTCAATGAGCACAAGGTCGGTCCTGACTCGATGATTTTTTGCGAGAACGGCGTCTGGAATTTCGGAGGAAGCTCGTTGCACGATCATCGGCCTTTCGGGGAGTTGAGCGTGCAGGATGTTCTCGTGAAATCGAGCAACATCGGCGCGGCCAAACTCGCCTGTAGCGTTGGCGAGCAAAAATTCTATGAATACATTCGCCGCTTCGGTTTTGGTGAGCGTACCGGGATCGAGCTTCCCGGTGAGATCAGCGGTCTGATTCGCCCGCCCCAGTCCTGGAGCAAAATCTCGATCACACGGATTCCGATGGGCCATGAAATCGGAGTAACCCCATTGCAAATGACCGTAGCGATGGCGGCAATCGCCAACGGCGGCAAATTGATCACTCCGCGCATGGTGAAATCCATTACTAGCGAGGACGGCAAAACTCTGAGCTCGTTTTCGACGGTCGTTTTGCGCCAAGCCATTTCTCCCCAGACAGCCAGACAAATCGGCGATGCGCTGCGCGGTGTCGTGAGTGATCGCGGCACCGCCGCGGCCGCCGCTGTCCCAGGCTTTACCATTGCAGGCAAAACTGGTACCGCCCAAAAAGTCGATCCGAAAGGTGGCTACGAAAAAGGAAAGTATGTCGTTTCCTTCAGCGGCTATCTGCCCGCCGAGCATCCTGAGTTTGTCGGCCTTGTTGTTCTGGACGATGCGCACACGAGCAAGCCGGAGTTGAACTACGGCGGGCTCGTCGCCGGTCCGATCTTTTCCCGGATCGCTGAGCAAGCGGCACGTTATCTCGATCTTCAGCCGGGTGAGGAAATTCGCAAAGCATTGCCGGTGGAGCGGGTTGCCTTAACCAATGTCCCGCCCCGTTAAGCGCCTTGCGCCCGCATGCTGAACTCTCATGCAGCTCAAAACTCTTGCCGGTGCGATTGCAGTCCGCCAGGTCATCGGGCCGCTTGATCGCGTAGTGGAAAGCATCGCGTATGACTCGCGGCGAGTGCAAAGGAATGGCCTGTTCGTGGCGCTGCGTGGAGAGAAAAACGACGGGCACGAATTCACCGGCCAAGCCATTGAAAAAGGCGCTTCGGTGATCGTCGCGGAGCGGGAAGAGAAAAATCCGCGTGTCACCTGCCTTGTCGTGGAGAACACGCGCTCTGCCCTCGCCGATCTGGCTGCAACGTTTTACGGACAGCCGGCGCGGCGATTAAAACTCGCGGCCGTCACCGGCACCAATGGAAAAACCACCACCACCTTTCTCATCAAACACATCTGTGAAAAAGCCGGCTTGCGTTGCGGTCTGATCGGGACGGTGCGCTACGAAATCGGCGAGCGCGTTTTGCCCGCCGCGCGGACGACGCCGGAATCGCTCGACCTGCAAGAGTTGCTCGCGCAAATGGCCAACGCCAGTTGTCGGGCCGCGGCCATGGAGGTTTCTTCTCACGCGCTGGCGCAGGAGCGCATACGCGGCCTCGAGTGGGACGTCGCTGTCTTCACTAATCTAACGCAAGACCATCTCGATTATCACGGCACGATGGAAAATTACTTCGAATCGAAAGCGAAATTGTTTACTCAACTGGCGCAGCAGCAGAAAAAGCGAGAGCCCGTGGCAGTTGTGAACATGGACGATCGCTACGGCGAGCAATTGCTTGATAAGATCGACAAGAAGATTTCCTTGATCACGTTTGGAATGGGCGTGCGCGCAGATTTTCGCGCCTCAAATTACCGCATGGAATTTGGCGGCACATCGTATCAGCTCGACGCGCGCGGCAAAAGTTATCTCGTGCGCGTTCCGTTAATCGGCCGGTTCAACGTCGCCAACTCGATGGCGGCGCTGGCCGCGGCGAACGCGCTCGGCCTCAACCTGCGCGAAGCAGTTCTTAGCCTTGGCAAATCGCCGCAAGTTCCTGGCCGGCTTGAGATGGTCCCGGCAAAGCGCCAGTTTCAGGTGTTTGTTGATTACGCGCACACGCCGGACGCGCTCGTCAACGTTCTCAAAACCCTGCGTGAGCTCGAGCCGGGTCGCTTGATTACCGTGTTCGGTTGCGGCGGCGATCGCGACCGGCAGAAGCGGCCGCTCATGGGCCGCATCGCCGATCAAAATGCGGATTACTCGATCATCACTTCCGATAACCCGCGCAAAGAAGATCCCAACGCGATTATCTCCGAGATTGAAAAAGGGTTTGGCTCGGATCGTTACGAAAAAGTGGCCGAACGCGCCGAGGCGATTGCCCGCGCGATTGCGCTCGCTCAACCGCGCGACATTATCTTGATCGCGGGCAAAGGGCACGAAACTTATCAGGAGTTCGCCGATCACACCGTGCCCTTCGATGATATTCAAGTCGCGCGCCGCGCAATCGAGGACCGCCCCGTGGAATTTTAGATGAATAAACTGTCGATCTTTCAAATTGCTGAGTTTGCGGGCGCTTCCGTCTCAGTCGGAGATGGAAATGTTTCCATCGAAAAGATCAGCACGGATTCGCGTACGCTAAAACGCGGCGAATTGTTCGTCGCCTTGCGCGGGGAAAATTTCGATGGACACAAATTCGTCGAAGCCGCCGTGAAAACCGGCGCCGCAGGCGCGATTGTCAATCGTGACTGGCAGGGAGAGGTTCCAGACAACTTTACGGTCGTTCGAGTCGAAGACACCTTGCAGGCCTACCAAAACCTTGCCGCGAACTACCGGAAATCGCTTCCGCTTCGAGTCCTGGCGATCACTGGAAGCAATGGCAAGACGAGCACGAAAGATTTTGCCGCGGCGGTCCTCGGTCGCCGTTTCCGCGTGACCAAAACTCAAGGCAACTTCAACAATCACGTCGGCCTTCCGCGCACCATGCTGGAGGCGACGTCGCAAGATGAAGTCGCCGTTTGGGAGATTGGCATGAATCATCCCGGTGAAGTTGCCGCGCTCGCGAGAATCGCCGCGCCGGATGCGGCGCTCATCACAAACATCGGTATTGCACACATCGAGTTTATGGGTTCGCGCGAAGCAATCGCGGCCGAGAAAGGGGCGCTCGCGGAAGCCATCGGGCCACAAGGCTCTATCATTTTGAATGCGGATGATCCGTTTAGTAGAAACATCGCGGCGCGTACGCATGCCAAAGTCATTTTTGCTGGGACAACTGCCGGAACAATTCGCGCCGGCGAAATTACGCAGAGCGCGCATGGATCGGATTTTACCATTCTCGAGGGCGCGCATCGCTGCCGCGCGCAATTGCCCGTACCGGGTTTGCACATGGTGCGAAACGCTATGCTGGCCGTCGCCGCCGGTCGCGTCTTCGGTCTTTCCCTGGAGGAAGCCGCGGCCGGTCTCGTCGCCGCGCCGCTGGCCAAGGCGCGTTTGCAAATCAGACAAATTAACGGCGTGCAATTCATCGATGACAGCTACAACGCGAATCCCGATTCGATGAAAGCGGCGCTGCATACGCTGATGGAGCTGGATGCGGATGGGAAACGAATCGCGGTGCTCGGGGAAATGGGTGAGCTGGGTGAAGAATCTGCCCGCGGTCATCGCGAAGTTGGCGAAACAGCGGCAGAGCTTGGTGTCGATCAACTGATTGCGATTGGCGGCATGGCCGCGACGATTGCGCAAGCCGCGCAGCAGGCCGGGTTGGCAAGAACTGCCGCAGTTGGATCGATAAGCGAAGCTGCCGAGATGTTAACCGGGATCACGGCCCCGGGTGATCTGGTGCTGATTAAGGGAAGCCGGTCCGCACGGACTGAGCGTGTGCTTGAGGAATTCGCAAAGCGGCAACCGACGGAGGGCGTTCCTTCATGATGTATTACCTCCATCGGTTGAGTGATCAGTTCATCGGCTTCAACGTCTTCTATTATGTAACGTTCCGTTCAGTGGCGGCTGCGGTCACCGCTTTTGCCGTTTGCTTAATCTTCGGGAACTTCGTCATCCGCAAGTTGACGGCGCTCAAGTTGGGCCAACCGATTCGCTCGGCGGAAGAAGTCCACCGGCTGGCAGAATTGCACTTTGGCAAGCAAGGCACGCCGACGATGGGCGGCGTGCTCATCATCGGCGCCGTCTTCCTTTCCAGCTTTCTCTGGGCGCGTCCAGACAATCGTTTCGTCTGGCTCGCTTTGTTCAGCATGCTTTCTCTGGGTGCGGTCGGATTTGCAGATGATTACCTGAAGGTTACGAAGAAAAAATCGGCCGGCATCAGTGGCCGACTTAAACTGCTTTTCCAAATCATTCTCGCGGCCATCGTCACCGCCGTTTTTCTTACCAGTCCGCTGCTCGAGGTGCAGGCGCGTTCGCTTTACCTGCCATTTTTCAAAGCGCCGGTCATCACGAACATGGGATGGTTTACCTTCCTGTTTTTTGCGCTCGTTATTGTTGGGTCGTCCAACGCGGTCAATCTAACCGACGGCCTGGATGGCCTCGCTATCGGATGCACCGTGACGGTGGCGTTTGCTTATGCGTTGCTTTCTTATGCGGCCGGAAATTTTCGCATCGCGGAATACTTGCAGGTTCCGTTTTATCCATTCACCGGTGAGCTGACGGTTGTCTGCGCGGCGCTGGTTGGCGCCGGCTTTGGATTTCTTTGGTTTAACTGTTATCCGGCGAAAGTTTTTATGGGCGATACCGGATCGCTCGCCATCGGCGGCATGATCGGTGTGGTCGCGATCTGTTGTAAGCAGGAACTGCTCCTGATGGTGGTGGGCGGTGTTTTCGTGGTCGAAGCGGTCTCAGTGATTTTGCAGGTCCTGAGTTTCAAACTGACCGGCCGCCGCATCTTTGCCATGTCGCCAATTCATCATCATTTCGAACTGGTCGGTTGGAAAGAAAACACCGTCATCGTGCGGTTCTGGATTCTCTCGGGAGTCTTCGCCTTGCTTGGCCTGGCGACGCTGAAGTTGAGGTAGAAACGTGCGCTACAAAAATCAAAAAGTCGCGGTTCTCGGGGCAGGTTTAAGCGGAACGGCCGCTGCGCTTCTGCTCAATGCGGAAGGCGCTCAAGTCACCGTTCTCGATAGCGCTGAGGAAAAGAATTTACTTAAGTCCACCATCGACAATCTCCGCGCGCAAGGCGTTCGCGTGATTTGCGGAACGGCTGCAAACGAGGATTCAACCAGTTACCAACTGGCGGTTTTGAGTCCGGGGATCGATCCGGCGGCTTCGCTGGCGCGCAATTTTTCTTCGCGCAAGATAGAAATCATTGGCGAGCTCGAGCTCGGCTGGCGATCCTGCGAACTTCCGGTCATCGCCGTAACCGGCACAAACGGAAAGACAACTACCACTGAATTGCTCGCGCAGATGCTGGACGCGTGCGGCCAACGGACCATCGCTTGCGGCAACATCGGCAAACCGCTTTCCGAAGTCGCGCGCGAAAAAAACTCGTTCGACGTGCTTACCGTCGAAGTGAGTTCGTTTCAACTGGAGACGATCCAAACTTTCCGGCCATCCATCAGCCTCTGGCTCAACTTCGCTCCCGACCATCTCGACCGTTATCGCTCCCTCTCCGATTATCGCGCGGCCAAGCTGCGCATTTTTGAAAATCAAACCGAGGACGATGTCGCGATCGTAAATGCGAGTGAGATTCTGCCGAAAATTCACCCGCGCCAAATTACGTTTAGTGCTTACGCCGATCGCGCCGATTTTCGTTTGGCCGAAGGGGCGATCGTTTATCAAAACCAAATCGTTTTGCATCTGGCCGAGACGAAACTGCGAGGATCGCACAACATCGAAAACTTGATGGCGACGCTGGCCGCGGGCGTAGCGCGCGGTTTGTCGTTTCGGCAAATGGTCCCGCCGCTCTGCGCCTATGAACCGCGCCCGCACCGCTGCGAATTTGTGCGCGAAGTTGGCGGCGTCGGTTACGTCAACGATTCCAAGGCGACAAATCTCGACGCCGTGGAAAAGGCGCTGCGCGCGCAAACCAAACCAGTCGTTCTCATAGCCGGCGGCAAGGACAAAGGTTTCACCTTCGATCCGCTCCGGCCGCTCGTGAAAGAAAAAGTTCGATCGACAATTTTGATTGGCGAAATGGCCGAGAGCATCGCGCGCGCCTGGAGCGGCGCGGTCGAATCCGAAATCGCCAATTCCCTCGCCGACGCGGTCGAGCGTGCGCATGCCGTCGCCAGGCCCGGCGACGTTGTTCTTTTCTCACCAGGCACATCTTCCTTCGACATGTTCAAGAGCTACGCCCATCGCGGCGATCAATTTCGCGCCCTCGTTCGAGCCCTGCCGAAATAAAATCATGAAACTTCCCAAACTGCTCCGACGCAAAAAACTTCGGGCCACGGCCGGGCGCCCATCCCTGCGGGCATCCGCGCAAACGGACTACGAGGAAATGGCGGAACCAAACATGAAGTTGTCGCGCGCATTGCTGATTGTTCTGGTTCTCCACGTCGTGGCCGTTTCCGGAATCATCGCTTTCAACGCGATCAAAACGCGCGAGGGGTCGATTGCTCCGACGGCCGCCTCGACAAAGAACGCTGCGCTTGCCCCGAAAGCTTTCGGGGTTGGATCGACCATCAAATCTGCCGCTGCCAGTTCACGGCCGCCAGTTGTCCAAAAGGATGCCCCGCCAGCCAAACAGGCCGTGAAAGACGGAGGTAAGCCAAAACAAAGTGTGAATGCGAAGAGCGCAGACGCGGGAAAAGTTTACGTTGTCGCAAAAGGCGATAACCCGGTGGCGATCGCAAAGAAATTTAGAGTTTCTTACGACGACTTGATTGCGCTCAACCACATCGAAGACCCGCGCAAATTGCAAATCGGACAAAAGCTGCTGATCCCAAAAACAACAAAATCGAGAAAATCTGACGAGTGAACTCTGAGTTGAGTCTGCAAAAGGGGAAAGATCGTTGCGGCGAGACGCCGCAACCAGCGCCCGAGACGCGTGCCTCCCCGAGCCGAGAACCTAATGCATCGTAAAAGCGCTTACATCCTGTTTCTGGCCGTGCTCGGCATGCTCGTTATCGGCATCGTCATGCTTTTCAGCACGAGCGCCTTTGCGCGCGACAGTCATGGCGATGTTTACTTCTTCATCAAACGCCAGGCGATTTGGCTCGGAATCGGGCTGGCCGTCTGCATGGTCGCCGCGCTCATCGATTACCATTTTTGGCAGGGGACATGGTGGCTTTGGTTTGGTCTCGCATTCATTGCGCTTGCGCTTTGCTTCGTTCCGCATCTCGGAATGCGCATTAACGGTTCGCGCCGGTGGGTTGGCGTTGGTCCGTTCGGTTTTCAACCTTCTGAGACCGCGAAGATCGCTGCGGTGTTTTTTCTCGCCGCTTGGTTTTCGCATTATGAAAAGGCAACCGGTAGTCTCCTCCGCGGCTTTGCTCTTCCGCTCGCGATCGTCGCTTTGCTGCTCGCGCTTATTCTCATCGAGGTGGACCTCGGAACGACCGTCCTGCTCGGCGCGACCGCATTTGTGGTGATGTTCGTCGCCGGAGTAAATCCGATGTTGCTCAGCATGGTTTCGCTTGCCGGAGTAGGCGGCATTCTTTTTCTCGCCACGCAAATGTCGGAACGAATGGGCCGGCTGGCCGCGTTTCTCGATCCGCAACGCTTCAAACAAGATGCCGGCTTGCAGCAGATGCAGGCGTTAATCGCCTGGGGTAGCGGCGGAATGGAAGGGCTCGGCCTCGGCAACGGCCGGCAGAAGATGCTTTACCTCCCCTATGCCCACACAGATTTCATTTTCCCGATTATCGGTGAAGAGCTCGGTCTGCGGGTCAGCTTGCTCGTGGTCTTTTTGTTCGTGGTCATCATCGTTTGCGGAATGATGATCGCGCTGCACGCCAAAGACCGGTTCGGTTTGCTGCTTGGCTGTGGCGTTGTTTCGCTGCTGGCTTTGCAAGCGGCGGTGAACATTGGCGTGACCACTTCGCTTTTGCCGAACAAAGGTCTGCCGCTCCCCTTTATCAGCTACGGAGGTTCGAACCTCGCCGCGTCTTTGTTCGGGATTGGTTTACTTCTGAACATTTATCGTCAGGGGATTCTTGAACCGTTGGACAAGAAACAGACGACGATGCCGGTTCGGATGACACCGCGGATTTAATTGCAAGATCGACAATTCATTTCCATGAACACAGTGATCGCATGTGGTGGAACCGGCGGACACCTTTTCCCCGGCATCGCCGTGGCCGAGGTGCTGCGCGATCGCGGCCACGAAGTCATGCTCTTAGTCTCGGAAAAGGAAATTGATGCGCTCGCGCTTTCCGGAGGCGTGAGCTTCCAATTCGAAAAGTTGCCCACAGTCGGATTGCCTTCGCCATTCTCGCCTGCGATTCTGGGCTTTATCCGGCGATTCGGCGCAAGCCTTTCGCTTTGTCGGTCGATCTACCGCAAGTTCAAACCACAAGTTGTTCTCGGCATGGGCGGTTTCACCTCTACCGCGCCCGTCCTCGCTGGGCGCATGCGCGGCGTTTCCACTTTTATTCACGAATCGAACGCCGTTCCCGGAAAAGCCAACCGCCTGACCGCGCGAATGGTACGCGCCGTCCTTCTCGGATTCCAGGAATGTGCGCCTTTTTTTCCAAAAGCGTGCACTGAAGTCACCGGCACGCCCATTCGCACGGAGCTCAAACGCTTGGATCGACATGTTGCACGCCGAAGACTGGGCCTGCGCGAAGACCCCACGACGCTGCTCGTGATGGGCGGGAGCCAGGGCGCGAGCGGGATTAACCAGGCCATCATCAAATCGCTGCCCTCGTTGAAGGATGTCCCGCTCCAGGTCATCCATCTATCCGGTGGGCGCGACGAGCGTTTGGTCGCGGATAATTATCGCCGCGAAAATATTCCCGCTTTTGTCGCCGCTTTTCACCATCGGATGGAGGAGGTTTATAGTGCGGCCGATCTTATCGTGGCGCGCGCGGGCGCGGCCAGTCTGGCTGAGTTCGCGGCTTTTTCGCTGCCGGGCATTCTAATCCCGTTTCCCTATGCGGCCGACGATCATCAATCGCGCAATGCGGAAATCTTTGCGCGCGCGGAAGCCGCGATTCTCCTGAAGGAATCGGAGCTTTCCGGCGAATTGCTGGCCGGCAAAATCAAGGAATTGATCGGCGACGCGCAGAAACTTCGGCGCATGTCCGAAAACTGTTCGCGCCTGGCGCCGGAAAACGCCGCAGGGCTGGTGGTTGCAACCATGGAAAAATATACCGCTCATGACGCGCGCCTCTAAAATGGACCTGACGAAGCTGCTCATGAGTGAGCACCACAAGATTCATCTCATCGGCGTGGCTGGGAGTGGAATGAACGGAATCGCCGCGCTTTTGCTCGAGCTCGGGCACGATGTTAGCGGTTCGGATAAAGTCAGCACATTGGAGACGGATCGATTGCAGCGTCTCGGTTTGCGTTTTCGTGAAAAACATCGGGCGGAGGATGCGAGTGACGCCGAGCTCGTCATCTTCTCCTCCGCCATTAGGATCGACAATCCGATCCTGCTAAGCGCGCGCGATTCTGGAAAGCCTGTGCTGCGCCGGGCCGAGGCGCTCGCTGCCATTATGCACGGCAAACGCGGCATCGTCATCGCTGGAATGCACGGAAAAACGACGACCTCGGCAATGGCCGCGCACGTTCTGCGCGAAGGTGGACTGCATCCGTCGCATTACGTCGGCGCGGAAATCCCGATTCTCGGAACCAACGCGCACTGGGACCCGCGCGGCGAATATTTTGTCGCGGAAGGCGATGAAAGCGATGGGACGCTCAAGTATTTTCATCCCGAACTGACTCTCATTTTGAACCTTGAAGAAGAGCATCTCGATTTTTATCCCGATCTTGCCGCCATCGAAAAAGTTTTTGCTCAGCTCATCGCGCAAACAAGCGCAACTGTTTTTTACAGCGCCGATGACGCGAACGCCTCGAAATTATGCGCCAAGCGAAAAGCCGCCATCTCTTACGGCTTTTCTGAAAAAGCGGACTACCGCGGCGTCGCTCTTGAGCTGCGCGATTTCGCGTCCGTTTTTCGCGTTTGTCGTCAAGGCAAACAACTTGGCGAAGCGGTGCTGAATGTTCCCGGCCAGCACAACGTTCACAACGCCATCGGCGTGATCGCGCTCGCCACCGAACTCGGGATTCCTTTTGGAAAAATTGCCGCCTCGCTGTGCAGGTTCGAGCACGCCCGTCGTCGTTTTGAAATCAAATACGCCAGCGATCGTTTTCTCTTAGTCGATGATTACGCTCATCATCCCACGGAAATTCGCGCCACGCTTAAGGCGGCGAAATCAACGAAGCGCAAGCGTGTGCTGACCATGTTTCAGCCACATCGTTTTTCGCGAACGAAAGCGCTGCGCAAAGAATTCGGAAGCGCGTTTGACGATTCTGACCGGGTCATCGTGACGGATGTTTACGCGGCAGGGGAGGCGCCGATTCCTGAAATCAGCGGTCAAACCATCGCGGATGAAATTGTCGCACACGGTCATGGCGGCGTGAGTTACCAGCCTCGTTTGGAATGGACGCATCGCGATGTCGGAAACATGCTGAATTCCGGCGATCTCGTGTTGAGCCTGGGCGCGGGCAACATTCACGAGCAATTATCGATCCTGGCCGCAGATCTCGTCGTTGCAGAAAAGTTGAAAGCGATCGTCGGGGAAGAGGGCGAGGTCCGGTTATACGAGCCGCTCTCTAAGCACACGACTTTGCGCGTCGGCGGTCCGGCGCAGTTTTGGGTTGAACCGCGCAATGAAACCGCCTTCGCAGAATTGATTCGGTTTTGCCGGGACGAAACTCTTCCGCTTTTCGTCATCGGCCGCGGATCAAATTTGCTCGTGCGCGACGGTGGCATCCGCGGTGTGGTGGTTCATCCTTGTGGCGGCGATTTCGACAGGATCGACATCAACGGAACTGAAATCACCGCCGGCGTCGGCGCAAAACTAAAAGAACTCGCATACGTCGGAAAAGCGGCCGGTTTGACTGGCCTCGAATGGATGGAAGGAATTCCCGGCGCGATTGGCGGCGCGTTGCGCATGAACGCGGGCGCGATGGGCGCGCAAACTTTTGAAAACGTGGCGCGTCTTCGTTATCTCGATTCCAACGGCGAAGCGCACACGAAAAACCGCGACGAACTAGAGGTCCATTATCGCAACCTGCCGATCCTGGAGAAAAACTATGCGGTCCGCGCAGTTTTTCACGGCCAGCCCGCGCCGGCCGAGGAGATCGTTCGCAAACTGGAAGCCTCTCAGGAAAAGCGGCGCAGTTCGCAGCCGATGGCCAAAAGCGCGGGCTGCATTTTCAAAAATCCAGGCCCTTGTCCGGCGGGAAAACTTATTGATGAACTAGGGTTAAAAGATTCGCACGTGGGCAATGCGCGCGTCTCCGAAGTGCATGGCAATTTCATCGTCAACGATGGCCGCGCAACAGCGGCGGACATGCTTGAGTTGATCGACAAGATCAAAGCGGCCGCGCGCGCAAAGCGTGGGATCGAGCTGGAGACGGAAGTTAAAATCGTGGGAGAACCGGCGTGATTTGTAGAAGACGCCCTAGCCACAGATGAACATGGATGAAAAACAGATTTTACAGACGCGACTGCGCGATGCGCTGGCGAGCGCACCCGGCTGGCATGCTGGTTCCGGCGGCCCGCCGCAACGATCTTTCAGGGACGTCGTAAAACTGACAATGGCACCGCCACCAGTTCGAAGGAGTGCGCGATGGCGAGGACGCCATCGCCAGCACGCGGTCCAGGTGCCCTCCCTCATTGAGGGCGCGCAACGCTGGAGGGCGATGTCATGACGTCGGAAATTTCCGGCCAGAAAATTGCCGTGCTCATGGGTGGGCCGGGGACAGAACGCGACGTTTCGCTCGCGACTGGTCGTGGTGTCTCAAAAGCGCTGCGCTCGTTAGGCGCCGAGGTCGTGGAGATCGATGTTCGCGATAAGAATTTCCAGCTCCCGTCCGACATCGATCTCGCTTTTCTCACTATTCACGGGACATTCGGAGAGGACGGTCAGCTCCAAAGAATTTTGGAAGAACGCGGTGTGGCCTATACTGGGGACGGCATCGAAGAGAGCGAAACCGCTTTCGACAAAATTCGTTCCAAGGAAAAATTTCGCGCGCGCGGTGTCACCACACCACCCTGGCAGGTGATCTCAGTCGACCAGCGGCCAACCATTCCGATTCCTTTGGTCATGAAACCGCCGCGAGAAGGTTCGACCGTGGGTGTCTATATTATAAGGGACGAGCGCGAGATTGATTCCGCGATGGCGGAGGTTGCGAAGTACGGCCGCCAGTTGCTGGTGGAGAAATTTGTTCCGGGACGGGAGCTGACGGTCGGCATTTTAGGCGATCAAGCGCTGCCTATTCTGGAGATCATTCCAAAGGGCGGGTTTTACGATTTTACCAACAAGTATCCGTTCCTTAATCCGAAGGCAGGGGGCGGGGCGGAGCACGTTTGCCCAGCGAGAATCGATCCTCAGAAGACGAGGGAAATCCAGGATCTCGCCTTGCGAGCTCATGTGGCCCTCGGCCTAAGGGTTTATTCGCGTGTTGATGTGCTTTTGCCGGAAGACGGCGTGGCCACAGTTCTGGAAGCCAACACGATTCCGGGAATGACCGAGGCCAGCCTCTTGCCGGAAGCAGCGGCCGCTGCCGGAATCAATTATGGCGATCTTTGCGTGCGCATCATCGAACTCTCACGCATGCGGAGAGGGAGGAGTACAAAATGAGACGCCGCCCGGAACCCCCTCGAGCCCGCAATCGGCGCGTCTCGAATCGGCGGCAGCGACGCCAGCAACATTTGCTCGACGTGAAAGTGCGCTCGCGCAAAGCGACGCAGCACCGGAATCGGCGAGTGCTCGTGGTTGTTTCCAAAGTCGTGCTGGCATGCGTGGTGTGCGTAGGTCTCTATATCGGCGTGCGGTGGGGAGCGGAGCGCTTGTTCTTTGAGAATCCGGATTACCAACTGAGCACGATCGAAGTGCAGACAGACGGCACTCTGCAACGGGAGCAGATTTTGAAAGTGGCTGATGTGCGTGAGGGGGAGAATATTTTTCGCCTGAACCTCGCCCGCATCCACGATCAGCTCCAGCAGCTTCCGCAAGTCGATGAGGTGCTAGTAATGCGTAAATTGCCGGGCGAAATCGATATTCATGTGATCGAGCGAAAGCCGGTGGCCTGGATCACGGATGAAAAACAAATTGTCGATCCGTTTGCGTCCGGCGCTGCTTTTCTGGTGGACGCGCGCGGAGTTTTGATGAAAGAAAAGAAATTGTTGCCGGAATATCTGGGACTGCCGCTCATTACCGGATGCGCGAGCGAGCCGCTCGAGGCCGGCAAAGTCGTCGAATCGTTCGAAGCAAAGGCGGCGCTGGAACTTCTGCGTCTGAGCACGCGCAGCTTTATGCAGACGCGTTTCCAGATTCGCGAGATCGATGTCTCCAAAGGTTATTGTCTGTTCGTGACGGACAAGAATCATACGCGCGTCACTTTCAGCTTTGAGAATCTTGAGGCGCAGTTGCAGCGACTGGAGCAGTTTCTGGTTTACTCAGATGATTCGAAGCGCGAACTCGAGACCGTGAACTTGGTCGTGCAACGAAACATTCCAGTGACCTTCACCAGATCGGCTGCCAGCGTCATCAATGATACGATCGACCCCGATGCGGAGCCACGCATTTTGAGGGCGATACCGGTGCAGCCGACAGCAAGGAGTGCGACCTCCACCCCGAAAGCGCACGCGAATCCGAAATCGGTACCGACGCACAAAGCATTCCAGTCGAACAAAGGAGAAAGGACTAACGAACGTGGC
>Ga0210399_10000146_pt1 | contig 54851 bp, 52 predicted proteins | sample IncBWC14MmetaG_FD_150865 | JGI IMG/M metagenome (GOLD analysis project Ga0210399, IMG submission 150865) | Forest soil microbial communities from Barre Woods Harvard Forest LTER site, Petersham, Massachusetts, United States - Inc-BW-C-14-M | ecosystem: Environmental > Terrestrial > Soil >...
TGGCCAGATGTTCCGCGACGCGTTCGTCGACGCCTTCATAGCGGCCGCAAATCAAAACGATTCGCTCCTGTTTGGCCAAGCGCCGCGCCGTTTCCTGGGTAAACAGTTTGCCAGAGGCAGAGAGCAGTACCACCGCGGTCGACGCCGGGAGCGCAGGTCTCAGGGCCGAATCGCCCATCGGTTGTCCCAGCAGTTTTTCTACCGCTTCAAACACCGGCTCCGGCTTCAACACCATGCCCTCGCCGCCGCCGAACGGGCGATCATCCACCGTCTTATGCCGGTCCTTGGTGAATTCCCGCAGATCCTGCACGTGAATTTCGACAATGCCGGCTTCCCGGGCGCGACGCACGATGCCGTGGTCCAGCGGGCCGGTGAAAAACTCCGGGAAGATGGTGATGAGGTCAAAACGCAAGTTATTTGCCTGTGTTCAGCTCGCTTAACCCTTCTGGCAGCGTAACATCAATGCGCCGGGCGGCGACATCGATGCTCCGGCAAATGTCTTCGGCCAGCGGCACCAGCAGTTCGCCCTTGGCAGTCTGTACTTGCAATAGCGGCGTACCCGCCGCGCCTTCGCCCGGAAAGAAGACATCACACACAGTCCCTACCACACGAGGAGCTTCTTTGATTGCACATGCCGGAGAAGAAAGTTTCGTTTCCACGGCCGGATTTTCAAACACAGAGCAGCCAATCAGGTCGCTGACAAAATATTTCCCAGCGGGAAGCTTCACGCGGTCCGCGAGCGGAATCAGCACCTCGAACCCGCGCAGCTTTTCGGCGGCGTCAATCGAGGAGTACCCTTCAAAATGAAAAATCCCATGCTCCGGGTGATTGCGGTCCACCCAGAAATTCTGCAAACCGATCGCTTTCGGTTCATCCTGGGCATGGCGCAGGAAAATCTGCAGTCGGGAAGAAAGTCGCGCGGGGAAATCGGTGAACAGCTCAGCCAGGACTTCGCCCTTGTTGCCGCGCGGACGCGTGATGCGCGCAACCTGCACCCAGCCTTGTGCTTCAGTGGAGGAATTCAATCTTCGAGTATCTCAAGCGTGAAGCGCTTGTGCAGCTTCATTCCGGCGGCGCCCAAGAGCGTGCGCATGGCCTTGGCAGTGCGTCCCTGACGTCCAATCACTTTGCCAAGATCTTCCGGGTGCACCCGCAATTCAAGAACGGTTACCTGCGAGCCTTCAACAGCGTCCACCCGTACGCCCTCAGGGTGATCAACCAGGGCTTTGGCTATCTCCTCTACTAGATCCTTCATTCGGGCCCCCGCTTCCGCGTCCATTCGACGTGGTCATCCACATGACGCCTCCTCCGTCGAAAGGAGCGCCAGCAAGTTTAAGACCTGGACCTGAGCAAGAGAGCTGAGCTTGAGCCAAAATTATGCTATTTTTTGCTGCTTGAGAAAACTCCGAACCGTATCGCTCGGCTGTGCTCCTACGCCAAGCCAATACTTGATGCGATCGGAATTCAACTTGATCTCCGCGGGCTTTTTCAGTGGGTCGTAAGTCCCGACGGCTTCGCGCACGCGCCCGTCCCGGGCGCGGGTCCGCTCAATGACCACAACGCGATAATACGGCTTCTTCTTTTTGCCAATTCTGGCCAAACGAATCGTTAACACTAAAGTACGTCCTCCCTAAAGACTTTATATTCTACGTGAGTTCCCATCCCGCAGCAATCGCCGGTTGGCGTTGGCGGCGTTGGGGGAGCCGACTGACCTGGGATCCCCTGGCGGGGGGACCCTTAACCAGTGGACAACCAGCAAGCCTGACTGGTCGATCGAGAGTGTCCAGAAGCCTCGGGGGAGAAAACCCTGGTTGAGCGTTCCGGGCACCGCTAGCGTGCGTTCGATAGAACGGATTCGAAATTTGCGTTGGCCACGGCAGCTTCGGAAAGCTAAGCTGCTTGCCATGCTCAGCAACCCACAAAGGACCGCGCTGAATTGTTGCTGTTTCTATCGCGCAAGTATGTCTTCTGGCGTGGGGAGGCTGAACCTCTAAGAAGCGCTTCGAGCCGCAAAGGATCGCAGCCCACCGCCAGAAGGATCGGCAGGTGGGTTTTTTTATTAGGGGCTTAGTTGTTGCGTGTACGGCCGGATGGCGCGGTAGCTAAGTGGCAAGGCATGGGTCTACAAAACCTGCGGGTTCTAAGCCCTCCATGTGGTTTCAATAGGTTACAAAGGGGGAGATGAGGTGTAAATAGGCGTTATCGGGGCAGTTTGGGTACAGGTTTGGGTATAGATTGGGTACAAACATTTTTCTGGTGGCGATGCCGAAGTGGTCGAGGCGCTGGTCTGCAAAACCAGCCTTAGCGGGTTCGAGTCCCGCCGCTACCTCCATCTTTCTTCCCGGCAGATTTTGAGTCCAGCGCGTCTGCCAGTTCCGCCACCTGGCTACATTGAGGAGCCACCCTCGGCTGCGGCTCGGAACACGCTCAAACCCCGGCGTGCTACGCAGCAAACGTAACACAGACACCTTGCGCCACAAATGTCTAGTGCGCCCACACGCACAAGGTGTCTTAATCGGTTGCCATCAGTTTTGCCAAGTCTTCTGTTGGCAGGCTGTGGTCAGGAGTCAGGTTTTGACCGTGCCAATTGCTGTCGCAAACGGGTGGCCGACACCTTGTACCAAACGATTAATCCAACGATGAGACCGATGACAACAGTGAAGTAGATGGAAGAAAGTCCGGCCACGTAAGCCGAATGGCCCAGTTGCTTCCAGCCTAAAGAGGTAAAGACCCATCCGGCAAGAAGTCCTAGAAATATACATCCAAGAACAATGACCACGGTCGCGGCGAAACCCGCCATCAGCCCATATAGAATTGCTCCAACGGTTTTTGGGAAACTGTTAGACGGTGCGGACATACGGTCGCAATGATACTCAGCAGAAAGCGGCGGCGCAAAGCACTTACCGTACAAGTGGGTCCCGGTACTGACTACGTGATAGGGAGTGAGACCAGCTTACTTGTTTTGCCTCGAGCAGATGTCTCGCTTGAAAGCAACCGTGGTACGCATCTCACGTTCCGGCTTCAACGGCAGGCAGTTGTGCGTGGAACGCGTAATTGTTGTGTTCTCGTACTCAACAATCTGAAACTCATTGCACCCAGCCATCGTGATAGTTTTGAGATTTTCTTTGCCGCGCATGCTTGCTGGCGCAACCTCTTCCAAAATTTCCGTCACCGCCTCCGGAGACATGAGCAGAGCTTCATTCTCCTTGTATATGAGCGGTTGGGGCGGGTAAATCAGAGCGTAGCAGAGCATATGGTCAGATCCATACTCCACGGTAAGGCCGACCCCCGGTCGCGCAGCAAAACGTTCTCTGTCGGGTTCTCCGTATCGATTGTGAAAGTCTTGGGAACTCTGCGACAGAAGAACGCTTGCAGTCACAATCAGAAAGCTTCCAACAAGGATACGCATAGCGGCCTGATTGTAGGTTTATCGAGGCCCACTTAGCAATAACCCGGGCATCGAGACCACTATGACCGAAGAACGTAAGCACGCGATCTTGTTTGCTGCCACTCTGCTTTGCGCCCGTAAATTGATCGAAACGATGGAGTCGGATAAACCGAATTTCGCGAAGCAGTTTTCGTGGATAAGGCGATTGATGAGGCGGCGTTTATTTTGGAAAGGATTGATAGGAAGTTCCCGCAGGGCTGATGAAAGAGCTGTGGCGAATATAAAGCGAACGGTGGTAAACTTGCTTCGGACCGGAGGCTGCGACCTTTGGAGTTATGGTTCAACGAGAGATTTCGTCCGGCGATTTACCAGAGTGGTGCCGTCGTCTTGGGCTTGCTGGTAATCATTCCCATGTTTGCCGCTGACCAGACGATAAACAGTTCAAGCCCGCAAGTGCGACAAATCTTCGTCAGGTCTGCAAAGTTGCGAAAGCTACTCGACGAGGTCAAACCTTATGGATATGTTGATGTCCCGATAACTCAAGATTTGTCATCCACAGACGCAAGCCAAGGTTACTCAAAACCTAAATCGACACCGCGAGGAATGGTGTATGACGTTCATGTCTCTCAGGGTTCTGACATCTTCGTAGAAAATGTTATCGCTCACGAACTTCTTCACGCCGCTCTTCGTCATGAACGGCTCGGGTCAGGCTCAGGGACAATACTGAGAGGACGAGAATTAAGTGCGAACGACCTCGCAGCGATGCAGGGTCTAATAATGTCACTAACGAATTGCTACCAAGATGCCATAATCGACCGAAGGATGGCAAAACTCGGCTTCAATCCGCAACTATTGCAAGATGATGAGAAATCTACTTTGATTGCTGAAGCAAATGTCGTTCCCCGCACCTCCTTATATAAGCGAGATGCCACCCTCATGCTGTACTGCTTGTCGATTCGTTTGAGAAAATTCGAAATGGATGAAATCTACACTGCCTACAAGTCGTGGTATCCCGAACTTGCTCAGGACGTTCAGACGGTCTCGAATACTGTCGGCCCCGATTTATGCGACACCGAAGAATCCTGTTTCAAAAAGATGCTAGCTTTGCGAAAAGCTGTCGGTCTCGAAGGTGAAGTAAAGTTTATAAATCCAACTACAAACAGAAAAGAGTGATTATCTACCTCCTAAACGGTCGATAATCCTTGCAATCGCAGCCGGGATACCAACACGGGTGTGTCGCCGCTCCCGTTTTAATTTTCTTGTGGTGAGCGCTAATGCCGTGCTTACAGCGGCAAGACTTTTTGGAATGACGACGAGGAGAACCAAAGCGGCGGTCGGGCATCGGCAGATGCTAGCACGGCGGGTCCGCAACACCTATGAACGAGACCCGAGTGTTCGGTGTACCACGACGAGCTGCTTCTTCCCGTAACTCAGTTCGACCTCTCCTGTTCGCTCGTCAGGTGTCATCAAGTCCACAGTATCCAGAACAGCGCCATTCCTGTCCCGCATAACAAGCTGAATCTGACGCGGAGCCGCGCCGCAGACGTCACCATGGAATACGTCACTTCTCTTGTAGGTTGAATACGCACCTGCCAAAGTGAAAGTCTTGTCCTTCACAGGCTGCGGCGATGATGTCTCAACTCGCTTCGGCGAGTATACGAATCTCAATAACAACTCATCGCCTTCTTGAATCTGTCCCACGACATCGCCTTGGACTCGGACCAGGATTGAAATGCATTTCGCATGGGCAGGGTTACCAGAAACCAGCAGCCCGATGAGCAATGACGCCAGACCAGAAGTGCGTTTCATGCCCAAACTTTAAGCTTAGTGTGGGGCTTAAATCCAGTCGGGCGGCTCTACCAACTTCGCGGGTGAAACTCCCGGAGCGGGAACGGCGGTCGGTTGGTGTGGGAGTGATTCGAACGAAGTGAATAGCGGACGCGGCTTTCATTTCTCCGGTTCAAAAACATAGTTAATCGGCTTGCCGCCCGATTCGAGAATGAGTTCTGCAAGATCGTGCGGAAGAGTGATAAGTACCCAATCTCTGTTAAGGCCTGTGAAACTGACATTTCGCAAGCGAATGGCCCCGCCGTGATATTCCGGCTGCATATCCCGGAATTGCACGTCAATCCAACTGATATTGTCGAGAGATTGCCGACCACCTTGGAAAATGGAGTCAATGACCACAAGCGTACCGCCTTGACCGAGTGCCAGGGGTGGGTTAGCGCCTCTCACGTCGAAGTCCACGCCCTTGAAGACGGCTGTCACCTTGGAAACCACTATGGAATCTCCAAGCACAAACAGAGAGTGATCGCCTTTGATGAAAATGTCGCGCTGGTCTATATCCAAGACCGAGTTAATGCCATATCCCACATCTGAAATTTTTCGAGCGATGCTTGAGATCGGTGGAGTTGCAATCGCCCCCGTTTGGGCTTCGCGGGTGTATCCGAACGATTGGAGATCAAGCGCGGTAGAGTAACCAGCTTGCCTAACCTGCGGCGGAATCTTCTCTTTTCTCAGGTAATTCGAAAGCGCGTTTCTGGTCTTTTGAAGGGTATTCGGGTTGACTGGCACATCAGCCTTGACTGACGCGGTCACGATGGATTGAATCCGGCGCACACTGGCTTGTATCTGATCGGGTGGCAGAGTCGCAGCTTTAACGCTGTCGAATTTAACCGATAGATGATTGAGTGCGGCATCAGCCACGTAAGCCTGAAACGCGGGTACATCTATATTCACCATCATCAAAAGCAGGACAGCGGAAGCCGTGCCCAGGGCGTAGAACCAAAAATGAAATTTAGGAGGCGGCGACACCTGCGCTCGACCACGCACGACGTAGATGATCAGGAAAAGCAAAATACTAGAAAGAAGGACCCAGATCACTTCTGAAAAGACCCGCTCTTCGGTTCTGTGCAGAACCCACAGATTGATGAGCGCATAGGCCAAAGAAATTGTGGCCGAAGCAAGATAAACCTTTGCCCGGTGAGTTTCGTCGCTGAAGAAAAAAGTGAAAAGCTTGCTCATGATTTCTTCTCAAAAAACGCCGCAACAAAGATTTTGAACGAAGTATCCGCAACAAAGATCAAAACATTAATGAGCGCTGATGTAAGGTCGATTTGCTCCAGCTTGCTAGTGAACCAAGCCGGAAACCCGGCAGTCTCCAAGCCCTTGCAAGCGATAAATAGGATTGCGTTCAGAGCAAGCAAAATTATGATGAGAGTGGCATCCCGCAGCAGAAACGCGGCAGGTAGAGCTATCCCTCCCCAGTAAGTTTTCCAGAAAAGTCGCCAAGCGGTTGTGGCCACAGTCCGACACACTATACCGAGTTACGATGTATAACAAGTACTCGAAGCGCTGTCTTCTCAGGAAGACCCGCAGATAGGAACTAATCGATCTTCAATGCCGGGTGCCGGACTCCCACCCGCAGTCATTTTCGTGAAGAAGTGACGCCGATACTGTCTACGGCTTATTCCAGCTAAAAACCCTGTAAATCAGAAGAGAGGCTAAGAGCGAGCCTAGAAGATACAAAACGCTCTCAATAGCTCGGTGAGGCTGCGCTTTGCCAAGAATCTCCAAGACTTCATCTTTCAGGAATGCCCCGATCAAACACAACATGACGAAATATTCGAGGCCACGAATCATTTGTCGGTCAGATTGGACTTCGGGTGGATTGTGCGCAGTTACCATCCGATGAAGAAACCAAACGACGCCTGTTGCAATAAGTAGACCGATGATGGCAAACCAGCGATCATCCATACGCTTCACACGCAGCTTTGTAGGACTTGCGTTCCTTTCGTAACCGCAAAAATAATTGCAATGGTCCTAGCCTTGACTTCGCGAGCGACCATCAATATGACTTCAAAACCCAGTAGAAATGCCGCTACGAAAATCAAAAGCTTGGAAACTTCATCGGCAGTCACTGTTGCTCGGTGGATAAGTGCAAATACGACGATGAACCCCAACAATCCTGCCATCCCTGAAGTCCATCCAGTACTGGAATATGGTCGAGTCTGCCTTGTTTGTAATACATGCTGAATCGAAAGGCGCACTCGATAGATCAATTGGAAGAGCACATTGAACCCAAAAAACGCGAACATCGCCAACAAGGTCCAGTAACTCAAGACCTCAAGGTATTTCAATCCCGGTACGATGGCCTGAACGGAATAATGAAGGATGACCAGGAGCACCGTGCTAGACAGCATCGCAATGAAATGCCTGACGATATCAGCTAGGACGTATCGGAAGGGTAATATTCCCCGCTCTGACATAACCTGGACCTTAACATCCAATTTGGAAAAGTTCTAGGGGAAAGTGTTATCGAATCCAATTCTTACCTAAGCGCCGACCGCAGATCGCGCAGAGCATTTCCTGGACACATTTCATCGTCTTCGCTGGGTCTACGGCCCGAAAGTCCGGCTTGCCGCCAAACCACATCTGAGTGAACGGCACAGGGGTTCGTTGAACTGTTTGAGATGTGAAAGGAAGACTGGAATTTTCAGGCGTTCGTCCATAAGACCGTTATCGACATCTGAAAATTGCAAAGGCTTCAGCAATCACAAAAATAGTGATCGCGGCTTCCATCGCTAGAGACCACGTTTCTTTTCTCTCTGCTCTGTCGTTCTACTCGGTTAGCCATGCAAGTAGAGGAGTTAAGTATTTCTCAACCGTAGTGATGTTTCCCTGATGCCGATAGGTGGTGGCGTTAGTGGCCAATAGCACTTGCATGGTGACTGTGCCATACCGCTCGAAGGTTTCACGAAGCTCATGGTCGATGTTGGCTGTCCGAATATGAAACCAGCGCATAGGATTTCCTCGCAGATTGTTCATTTTACACTTTTGGGAATGAACCTAGGGCGAGCAATACAGATGCTCGCCGGAAATTAGCATCTTTCGCCTGCAAGCTACAATAACGGAGTCGGATATCGGTGATTTCAACCCTATGGACGGTTGTCATACGGTCCGCATTTCCGCTAGCATGGTTATCGTCTGGGAGGCGCAAAAATGGACACCTGGATGATTGGATACAACGATGGTAAGCGTGCGGCGGCACAATACTTTGAGGAAAACATCAAAGGCTCCTTTAATCCGCATCAAGTTGCGATTATTTTGAGAGCGTTCGCTGACATCACAGAACCATTGGAATTGGCGAATACTGGGAAAATGACGCCAGAAGCTCTTGAGCATTACCTTTCAGTTTTTCGCGGAACTGTCTAAGCCCGGTGGAGTCCCTGGCGGCTCTTGCGACTGATCGATAAACGGGCGACGAAGAAATTCATAGGGCCATCTGGAGCAAAACGCTGTTGCGGTGATAGTCAAGATAGTGCCGCTGACCTTCAGTGAACTTTCCGACGTTGACCGAACGGTTTGTTTCAACTCCCATCCTCTGCAACGACGGCTTATGTGCAACTGGCGAGATGATGAGATCGCCTGAATTCTCGAACCCAATAAAACCCCGGTCGAACAGATGGTCGATGCTAGGAGTCAAGAGCAGGCCATTTTCTCCGTTCAAACGCTCTTCATTGGAGGAATCTCGCCACGGTTTGCAATGGCTGGCCACCAGATGACTGAGATTGTCCACGCCCGTGATGCGGCAGTAGGTTTCGATCTGCATTACGCGCTGCTTGAAAAGACCCTGCCCGACTCGTGCGCGAACGATGGCTTCGCGGTCTGTCTCCGTCACGGAAACATCGCTCTCAACCTGTTCTTCGAGCCTTCGTTCCCACACATCCAGATCATCGCCCGTTACGATTCTGCCATCTTTAACAGCGACGTCGACTTCACCACCTGCAAACAGCGGTCGAACTTCGTTTCCAATCAAACCGCTGAGTACCTCCGCGAAGTTCAACGATAATTCCGTTAGATAGATAGACTGGATGCCGTTACCGTTGGCTTGGAGGGGTGAATAACGGTCAGGCAAAACAGCCCTCAAGACTTCCATGTGATCTTTGGGGCGAATTTTGTTGAGGAGCGGAACGAAGGACACATTCACGCGCCATCCGACGTTTTCCCAGTTTTGTCCGGTCAAGCCGAATTCGGCGGGTTTCGGGCACTCCCAACAGTACGACTTGGCAATGCCGACAGCGGCGATTCTTGTATCTACAAACGAAAAGATCAGATCACCGGGTGCAACCTCGCGCATCGACTCGTAAAACGGGTTGCGTCCGCCGTTGGCGTTGCGTTTCGGTGACCACAGATAGCCGCCTGCAATCTCTTGCCGGAATGTTTGATTTTGGTTGACCCACCAGTATCGCATCCCGACTCCGCTCCGCTGATGTGCACACGATCAACTTTGCCCTAAAGCCACATCGACAATCAGAGGCACGTGGTCGCTGACCTTTGCCCATTCACTATATTTTCCAACGTCAACTTTTTCAATTCGATTGGCCCACGGCTCTGGCAGAAATACATAATCAATGTGGAAGCCACGATTCTTGTGGTGGTAGAAGTAATGCGTCGGTCGTTTCTCTTCGCCTTGGCGTTCGGAGAAAAAATGATGGTATGCACTGACAATGTTTCGTTCGGCTAGGAACTTCACCAAGAACGAATGATTGTGCGCTTCTCGCATGCCATCCCAAATTACGTTGCTATTGAAATCTCCGCACATGACGACAGGTAATCCGTTGAACCATTCGGGATGGCTTTCCAGTGCTTGGCATGCTTGCCCGATGTAACTGGTCTTGACGCTTCCTTTGATTTTTGCTGTCCAGACAGCAAGCAGGAGAAACTCAGAAGGACCGCCTATCCAGATCGGAACAACCCATTTGCTCTGTGGCTCTCGAAACTCAAGAATCCGCCAAGGTTTGGCAACCAGAACTCCGAGGCCCTTCTTTGGGTTCTCTCCAAACCAGTGGCATTCGAACTGATCGCCCACAGGTGATTGGACTGAGCCTTGAGAACATTCGGGATAACGGCGATGTCAGGGCAGAGATGGCGCACGAAACGGCACTTCTCTGAGAAACCCATTTTGCAATTCCAAACAAGAATCTTCATAGGTAGTGGGCAGGAAAACTGGCCAGCGATCATCGCCTTGCTTTTCGCTGGCGTGATGTTATCTCAGTAGAGCCGGACACATCCATAACCGTTTGCGGAGAACCCGCTGAAGTACCCATTCGATTTTCAATGCCGGGTCCCCCACCATTCTGTTTGCGGTAATGATTCTTGCACTCCGGAAACTTTGGAGATTTCAGAAAATCAGTGAAGAAAACAATGGGGACAAAAGTTTCAGAATGTGCTTTCGCTGCCTGGGCCGAAGTCATCTTGTTTTCTGGAAGGCCTAAGAATAAGCTGCATAATACGAATGGACCTAGTTCGGGAAGTCTGCATGGCACGAACCAGAACTCTATGAAGAAGGCACGCATACTGGTTGTAGATGACAATAAGACTGTCGCAACCCTACTGGTAGATATTTTGGAACAGCTCTCGAATTTCGAGGTTGTGTCTGCGTCCGGCGGAGCAGAGGCGCTCGACCTCATATTTTCTCAAGGTTTCGACCTTGTGATTACCGACGTTAATATGCCGGATGTGAGCGGAACGGAGTTGGTAGCAAAGCTCAAATCGGCAAAAGTCAAAACCCGAGTCATCTTTATCACGGGCGAATATCTAGATCTACATGACACTGTGGAGTTTGTGAAATTGGGCGTTTGTGATGTGCTTCACAAACCGTTCAAAAACCCCATCGATCTCATTGCCTCGACAAGACGCGCCCTTGCTTTGGAGGACCCATTGTCGTCGCTTTACGCCTCCGAGCCGTCTTCCATGCTAAAGCAAGCAATCTCCGAGAATCTTGCCTTGACCGTAAAAGTCAAAGCTCAGGAGAAGACTATCCAAAGCCTCAAATCGGAAGCAGGGGGTGCATCACGGAAACAGTTCTTCACAGAAATCGTTTTAACTCGATTGCTTTATCTTGCGACGGTCGCGGGACTCACGATCTTGTTTTATCGATATGGAATGATTGAGCGCGGCACTTTATTGTATGCATTTCCAGCGATACTTTTCGTATTGCTAAGTCTGCCGTTAGACCGAATCAAAGGCTTTATAGCAAAGATGAAGAAGGCCGAGGGTCGCGCCACTTTCAAGTAAGTGCGTTCAACGCAATTGGGGCCAGTGCAGCAGCCCCACCAATGCCAATGAGCAGAAAGGTTCGTCTATTCATCCCGATGGTTCCATGTGCCGGAACAAGCCTCGTTCGTGAACGTGATTCCGCAGAGTCCGATACAGACCATGCCTGGCTTTTCGAAGTAACGCATCCCTTCATCAACATCGCATTCGTTCACTAAATGAAATTCGAATCCGGGCTTCGGGATGATGATCTTCAGAACTGTTTCACTCACCGCCGTGTTTTTCTGAATCATCTTCCGAACCGCCGTGCTGGCGAATAAGGTCCGATGGGACGTTCCCAACTCTTTTCGGGCACGCTGCCGCAATCTCCAATAAAGTAGGAGCCGTCCGGCTCGCTGCTCTGCTTGTCTGGTCGAGACGCCCAAAGAAGGAACATCGCCCACACGAACGCATCGAAATTGGAGTGTTCTGGCTGGCGCTTGGTAATCGAAGTCATGGCGTTGGGAGTGCGGCCCGTTTCTTCGGGCTTAATTTGCGCACCGCTTCGCGAGTTCCAATATCAGCCGCGTCTTCTGAGGATGTTTCATACGCAAGCGATCAAAAGGCCGCTTGAGATAGCGAAACAACGCACTGTTCTTTTCACCGCAAAAATAGCGCGACCAAGTCTCCGCATAGAACTCGTCTTTATTCTGGAAAAAGTATTCACGAAAACGAGCGACTCGGCGCATGTTCTCTGTCACACGGGAAAACTCAGGGTCCAATCCAAATTCAAAAAAGTCTAGGCCTCTAAGCCTGTGATTGATGGCACGAAAATCGACGCGGCCTATTTGAACCGAATCTCAAATACCAACCTTCAGTTGTTCAAAGCACTGATGAGAAAACACGGTGCCGCGAACTTAACGGCCCGTCTTCGTGGAATTCGATAAGGAGAATCACAATGGAAAGACGAATTTACAGCGATCAAGATATTCAGCAGGTTAATCAGGCAGAGAAAGAACTTCGTGCGAAGGGCTTGGACGAACAAGGCCAGCGTATCGGTGATCTCATCGATGACTTTTTTCAAACCAATCGCGGCGTCCCGGTGACGGTTCCGGCTATATTCAAACTAATTGAAGCGCAGCCGGGCCTTAAATGGTTGACCCCGGCGCAGCTTGAGTACAACAAGATTGCTGCTGCGAATCCGCAAGCTGCTCGGCAATTGGTTGATTGGCTTAACACCCAAGGCAAAGCAGGCCAATTAGCGAATTCTGGGGACGACGCCTATGAAAATCTTACGTTGCTGCTGACTGAACTTAACGGTCGTCGCGAGGATGTTTCAGCAACGGCAATTCGCAACGGGATAGATCGTATCAGTAACAGACCAGGCCGAAAGCTTCGCATAGTGGAAGCCCCGCGCCGAACGGAACCAATCTCCGCCGCAGCAAAGGCTGATGATGGAGTAGGTTTCTTGCATAGCGACATGGTTAAGATGCCGGATGGTTCAAGGAGAAGCAAGACTCCGGCAGAGCAGCGTCGGGATATGGAAGCCGCCGAGAGAGCTAAATCACAGTCGCGATCTTCGACCCTGGATGTGTCCGAACAAGCTTGGAAAAACATGGCCGATCAACTTCTTCAAGACGGAACTCACAGCCAGCAAGCAAGAGTGCGTGCGGTCTATGATCGAGAGCAAGGGAATGGATGGCGGCACATTTTTGAAGCATGCAAAGCCGAGGTAAATATTTACAAGAACAGAGGAATTCGATGAGCGAGTTTTCAGTAATAGAACACGCGATACGGAACGCGGTGGCGGATGGCTTCAGTCATGCAGAAATTCTCACAGTAGCTACAGCCTGCGTAAGCAGCGAAACATAATTTTGGTTCCACTGAAACCTGCCGTGTTTTCTGGCTCGTCTGTTTCCCCTTCCCAAAGTGATTGAGACGGGCGATCTAATCCAGAAAGCACTGTGAGACCAGGTGGAACAAATATCCGGCCAGCGATTGACCAGGGCTAAATGCCCTTTAATGCAATTGCTGATCGTATTGCCGGACTGTTGCAGAGAGTTGACCGGATTCGAACGGGCTGCGACGGACAGAACAACTCAGATGGCGCGGTGTCTATTGCAAAGAACCGCGCCTTTCATTTCTATTTTTAAGGAAGCAGATCATCAAAATAATCCAGCACCGACCAGAGTTAGTCCAGCGTGCAGGATTTCAAGTTTCGAGAGCAGCTTAATTGTTCTCGATTAAACCAGAGACTATAGCTCTGGAAGGAAGACATATATGTCAAACGAAGTAGAGAAAACAAAAACAGCGGGGAAGCGAAGCCAGCCGGAAACGGCCCAGGTATCAACCCCAAGTAGAGTCCAAGCCGCTCGAAAGGCCAGAGACCACGGAACAGTCAAGAATGCCTCCGGCAGTCTCCACAGTTCTCCGAATTCAGCACATAAGCCGGGGCGTAAGTCTAATACTGATGGCGGAAACAGTATCTAAAAAGAGATCGGGGCACGGCGACTGCGGACGCCTCGATGCGATCTCCAGAGGAGACGCAATCTCCAACCCGCAGTCTTCAAGGGACGCTCACCATTCAGTGGGCGTCCTTTTCATTTGTGTCGCCTGTTCAAAGGGCGAAGAGAGGAACAGGTGTCGTTAGTTGGCTCTGAAATTACGTGCGCAAGAGTTGGTTGCAAGAATGTTTTTGCCAAAGATTGTGCAGCGCATAAGTACTGCGTCAAGCATCAGCCTTCGGCGGAGTGCCAGCACGAAAAGAGACGCAACCAATGCAGAGAGTGCGGAACCTGTGCTGGTTCCGAAATTTGTGAACACGGAATACGACAATACGTTTGTAGACAATGCAGTGGTGCGGGTCTTTGCGAACATGGTCGGCGTAGTCAGTGTTGGCTTTGTGACCCTCTTGGTTGGGCCAGTCATTGCATTAACCGGGCAAAGAGCGATGCAAAGAGTAGAAAACATCTCGCTCCGAAGATTGCCGCCGAAGAACTCGTGGAACTAAGACGCAGGTCAGATGTGTGCTGTTTTTGCGAGCAAGCCCTAAGTTGGGCCGACTCTAAGAATTCACCACATTTACACCATGACCACGAGACAGGAGAAGTCTTCGGGTACGCACACCCGGTATGCAATAAGTTCGAAGGACAGGTTATGTCGCTTGGCGTCCAAGCGGCAATAGTTTTCTTGGAGAATATGCTTCGTACCCTAAAACATCGCTCTCCAACGAATGAGTTAAAAGCGGCATAGTCGCGAGGAGCAGTATGAGTGAAACAAAAGATTTACAGCAGCAGATCGATGAGTTGAAAGCGAAATTAGAAAGCTTCGCTAATGAACATTCAGAGTTCCGTTCGGTCCACGTCTCAAGACGAGGCATTCAGGGTGGACGCGGAGAGCAAGGTGTTCCAGGGTCGCAGGGTCCACAAGGACCGCAAGGTCCGAAAGGTGACTCTATTGTAGGTCCGGCAGGACCGCAAGGCGAACCCGGCGTAAGCGACATTCCAGGTCCACAGGGAATTCAAGGTGAACCTGGTCCCCAAGGTGCTCCTGGGCTACAGGGTCCACAGGGAGTTCAAGGCGATAAGGGCGCAACAGGTCCGCAGGGTCCGAAGGGTGAAAAGGGCGACCGTGGCGAAACTGGTCCGACAGGTCCCCAGGGCGTTCAAGGTGAATCAGGTCCAGCCGGAAACAACGGCAAAGACGGAGCGTCGGGACGTGATGGTGTTGACGGAAAAGACGGTGTAATCACACCAGCCGACATAGCCCACATGGAAGCTAAATTCCGCAATCTTTGGAAACACGACGTGCAAACAGCACTTCGCGCCCACTTCGCAGAATCGCATCAATCCAACAATTAACAAATTTCGGGGACCACGTCTTTGCCGCACCCCGAACGCATCTTTCAGACCGGAAGAGCGAATCCATGCGGCGGACACGGGGCGGTGCTCTCCCACAGAGTGCCGCCTTTTCAATTTCAGAATCTTTGAGGAGAACTTTTATGGGTTTGCAAAATCAGAATGCATCAATCGTTAATGCGGTTGAGCTAGGCAACAACGGTGTGTGAAATGAAGCCGGGGCGACTCCTCTGCCACGAAAGCACCCCAGCTTCGCGTTTGCAGAGCCTTTTGTCACATGTTGGTGACGGGGAGTCTACTGTCAAAATGTACAGAGGGGGATTCCTCGGGGCGAGCCGCTGAGATTGGCCGATGCCCATGACCGGGTGTCCGCGCAATTTGGTTTTCACCGCTTTTGCTTTGCGATTCACAGCCACACCGATTGACACCCCCACTATCTCCGCCCCACTATTTGGATGTGCTCTTTCAAGTTTTTAATGGAGGAGCACGTTGCCCACCCGAACGAAACAACTCATCAAGGCAATCAATGAATTCGGCAGCGTTTTGGAGGCTGCGCAACGGCTCATCTTGCAACTGCTCGGGATGGCTGCGCTCGTTTACCTTGTTATTCAGGCGATACTGCGGTGAACGCCAAGTCTTGCAAAAGAAAAAGGCGGCAACTGCGCCGCCCCTCTCGATTCACTCCACATGTTTGAACTATAGCGATTTCTTCAAAGTAAAGCCGACCAAGCCGAGCATTCCGACGCCGAGCATCATCAAGCTGGATGGTTCGGGCGCAACGACTGGGGGAGTCAGGTAGGAAGCGCCGCTCGCAGTCGTGTAACTTGCCCCAGCGGTCTCCGAATCGATGAAAAATCCCGAGGATGGGTCGACCGAAGCCGTCCCAGCTAGGGTGTTCTCGGCTTCTAGGACTAGCTGACCCTCGACGAGGAAACTGGCGCCTACGGCTGTCTGGACCATTGCGGTACCAGTTTGCGCGAACCTGGAATTACACGCGCCACTCTGCAAATCGATGTTCCCGCCCTGCGTCGAGCTCATACTGGCATCTGTTAGCACAACGGAACCAACTCCGGAGCAGCTCATCGTCGTGTCGACCGACAATGAGAACAGTAAATTGACTGGGGTGCCCACTGAAAGCGTGGCTGAAGTTATAGTCAGCGTGTCCTGCCAATCTCCTTGGTACGTTCCTGCCCCATTCCCTGCGCCAGTTGCGGCTCCCGAGACTGAACCGGTGAGCGAACCAAAGTCAACAGTTCCTGACGCCGCCCCACTGAACGACCCCATATTCTCAGGAAACGACCCCGAACCGCTTTGAGTCGGGATTGAAATGAGGCTTTGAGAGTTCAGGAAAAACTGGGAGGTATTGCAGGTGGAAATAAAGCATCCCCCACCCGTAGCTTGAGCCGTCAGCAGCGAAAAACCGTCGGCGCGGGCGCTTTGCGCACCCACGGCAAGGCACCCTAACATGAAAATTGTCGTGGCAGCGACTAGTTCTATCCCCGTAAGACGATTTGTTGCTTTCATTGGCGTTTCTCCCTGAAACATCGTGCGAATCATTTCGCTGGGTAAAACGCCTTAGGACGACTTGCCTTCAGGCCGAAAGCCGCCAGCAACCAGAATGTGGGTAGCGTGAGTCTATGCTTGGTTGGTTGGAAGTCAAGTTAAAAGATGAGTACTGAAAGGACGAAAGGACCGAAAATGATACGCGCCGATGCCCTTTGACCGGCAGTCGTCGAATTTCGTCGTTGCACCCGTCATGGAAAAATCGCAAAATCTGGCGGGAAGGGGGCGTCATGCCAGCTATGTGATTAAGGTGCGGGAAGGCCACTACGACGTAATCGACCCGGACGACAATGTCGTCGATTCGTTCGACACGGAGACCGAAGCGCTGGAAGAAATTCTGCGCTGTCGCGCCGAAGATGTTGTGTGGGACTCCGCGAAGGGCCTGATAGCCGCCAGTATTCAGACGTTGGCCGAAGAGCATGATCTTGACCGAGAGACCGCCCGACGCATAATTCGGGACGCTACAGATGTAGTGGGGTGATGGTGTTAACGCGGCTGGCGCAAAGCGGCTTCTTCACACCGCCCTGAGTGACCTACAGTAAAAAATAAAGAACATCGGCAGGCTCAACAACGAGACGGCGAAAACAAAAACAGACATCATCGTTCCTCTCGATACTCAACTACTATACTCGACCGGACGCCCCAAAACTCGTCTAGCCACTACAACTTCTTCAAAGCGGCCTTGATAAGCAAGTCGGCGTATTGCGCCGTTCTCTCCTGCCTCACCTCTTCGGAGATTTTCTTCGGTGCCGGGGGCTTCGGCCCGTCCGTCCGCTGCTCCAATTGGAATCCATTTAAGAATCGCGAAAAACGACAAAAAGCCGCCAATTTGTGCGTTTTTGACTGCTTACAGCAAGCTTCCCAAGCTTCGGACGTGGGTTCGATTCCCATCGCCCGCTCCATAAACCCTGTGATGCAGTTGAGTTTACGGGCTTCCCCCACCCAAAATTCCTCATAAAAACCTGAGTTTTGGACGCAGTTGGAGTGCGCCGGGATAAACCGGCGGGAAGTTGCGAATGAAAGAGTCGTACAGGTAAGGCGTAGCGAGCCAACCTGGCCCCGAGTCATGCGCGGGTAGTCGTAAGGCTGCACGTGAAGCGTTGACAGGGGAACATGCAGGCAGGGTATTGAGCCGTGAAAGTGGTCGGAAATCAGAGCGCTGACGCTGTTCCAATGTGCGGAAGGCAATACTGATAAATGCGAAATCGCGAGCATTCATCGGGCTCTGCGCGGTCGAAGACCCCTGGCATGCATGGAAACTTCACGCGCGAGAACCGGGAGGTTCCATCAAGCGTTCGGACGTGCCCGGCTATTGATACAGGTGATTGCGGCGCCGAGTGGGTCCGCCGTGGGCGTCACCGGCCCCACCAACATCGCGAATACCTCCGTGGCGAGCCTCGGCGCGCAGCCTGTGTCCGAGACGACGCAGCCAGGGCCCCGCTGCGCGGGCGGTGGAACCGTTGCGCTACTCATTTTGTTGGGACTGCTGGTGCTCTGGGTACTGTCGATCCAGGCGCGGCGGCGCCGCACAACTTGGACGGAGACTGCTTAGCTGTGATAACGATGCGGTGCGCGCCGACAGGTTGGAAATGAGTGATTTTCGGGGGAAGCTATGGTAAGCCTGTTGAATAGCCCTGGAAGGGAGGCTGGACAATGCGACGATCTCGATTGCACTTTTGCCTTACCGGAATGCTTGCGACGATTGCTGTGAGCCTTTGCGCTTGCGGTCACAAGAAGGAAGAGGGGCAGCCCAGTCCGGCACAACAGAAGGCGATGCCTCAAGGGCATCAGGTCCATGCGACCTTCACCCCCACACCCCCACCAACTCCCGGCCCCCAAGTGCCGGAACACGGGACTCCGCCACCGCTGCCGACCGGACCACTAGTCCCGGCGCCGACAAAGAAAATTCCGAATTCCAAAGGTGGCGTCGTGCCGACAAATGATGCGAAACCCGCGCAAGACCCACCCGGGGATTTCGCCTTTTTTAAGAACAATGACGTCTCCGACGCCAATGCCAGCTTTAGCCAAACCGACGAGCCGAGCCTCGGCGCGCGGGATAACCCAGGAGGCTCGCAAGCTATTTTGTACACGGGCAACTGGTATGCGGGTGTCTCAACCGACCAGGGTGGCAGCTTTCAATATATGAACCCCTACACAACGTTCCCGGCATCCGCGAACGGTTTTTGCTGCGACCAGCGCGCAATGTATGAGCCCAGCCACGATATGTATTTTTGGCTACTTCAGTACAACACTACCGGGGGCTGCGACCAATCCAATCCTCCGAATTGCAACGGCAACAATATTTATCGGATCGCGGTCGCTAATGGCACCGCTGGAGTCGCAAACGGAAATTGGTGCTACTACGATTTTACTCCGCAGGATCTGGGTATGCCCGCGGGCCTACAGTTTGACTACCCGCACGCCACGTTGAGCAGCAATTTCTTCTACTTCACTGCCAATGGGTACCTGTCACGCAGCACCGCGGGCTCCGATTGGCGCCAGTCATCCGTCGTACGTATTCCGCTCGACCCACTCGTCAGCTGCGGCGGGTACACGTACAATTTCCTCAACGTCACCGATCATTATGACTTCAACCTGGCTCACGGTGCGACCGACACCGTCTATTGGGCCAGCCTCAACAACACCAGCTCTATACGCATTTATCATTGGGCCGAAAATTCGGGCACGATTTTCTGGAACGACAAAAACGTCAGCAGCTGGGCACGGGCCTCCAGTACCTGCAATGATCCGAAGGGTGTGGACTGGTGCGGACGCGCGGGGGTCGGCGGCAGCTCCGGGACGGGCTGGAGCAACGCGGTTCTGAACAATGAGGGCACGGCCAGTGTCGGATTCATGTGGAATGCGGCAGCGTGCACGGACACCTCCAAATGCGCGCTCAACCGGCCGTGGCCCTACATTCGCGTGGTTCGCTTCAAGCAATCTTCGCTCGATGAGATCGATGAGCCGGATATCTGGAACTCGAGTTATGCATTCGAGTTTCCCGGAGTTGGCGTCGATTCGCGCGGGCACCTCGGCGGAGCAATGTTTTGGGGTGGCGGCTCAAATTACCCCACGCTGGTAGCGTTTATCTGGGATGATTTCTCCTGCGACCCGTTCAACTGCGGCTGGGAGAATTACGGCGCGGCGGGCAGCAGCGCCAGCGACGGCAACTGGGGCGATTACCTCGACTCGCGTCCTCACTCTCCCGACGCCAAGACCTGGGTAGCCTCGGGGTACAGCTTCGATGGCACTAACGTCAAGCCGCGATTCATGTGGTTCGGTCGCCAACGGGACAATCCCGCCGTCCAGAGCAGCGGCGGTGGAACCATTGCGCTGATCACTTTTTTGGGACTCCTGGCGCTGTGGATGCTATTTAGCATGCGCCGAGACAGACGCAATGTGCTTCGGTGAACGTCGGAACCATCATGCAATCCTTGTCACCCATGCGACTTTCTTGTTTTGGCCGCGGTTTTCTTTTTCGGGCTTTATTGGTGGGAATCGTTGTCAGTGTAACACATCAGTTCACGTGGGGAGGACTGCGGTATGTCATATCAGAAATCGTGTTGCGTCTTTCCGAATCTGCAGGCCTGAGCGCGGAACGAGTGTCAGCCGACACAATCCGCATACAAGGAAATCTGTTCCAGTTCGTAATTTCGTGTACGTTTGTGGATGTCATTATGGGGATGATTCCGCTCGTTTGGGCTCTCAACAAGTCGGTCGCGAAGAACATGCTCACCATAATCCCACTAGCCGTAGGACTGTTTAGCTTTAACGTTGTGAGACTAGAAATCGGCCAATTGCTCTACGCACGGGGCGTACCATGGTTTTTGGCAGACGATGTTTTTGGAGGGATCGCATACTTTGCTGTTTGGATTCTCGTTGTCTCCTGGTTCAGCAAGTATTGGCGCCAAACCTTCCAATTGAGATCGGTCGAACGATGACCAAGAAAAGAAAAGCACTTAGAACAGAGACGCATACCTCTACGATGTGACCCAGTCGTCGGTCCTCATTCGAGACGAAAGAAGACCGCGCTTCCTATGCTCGCGTCGGCGCGGCGAAAATGGCCCCTTAGTTCACTGCTTACAGCCCTAGCATTTCATGAGACACCGGTATACCGGAGAGCCCTTAAGATTCGTGTTCCGGGTCGTCGCGCTCGACCAAATGCGGCTGGCTTCGTTCGCGCTTGGAGGCTTCTAGACCCCACTGAATCAATTTGCTCGTATAGCGTTGGACCTCGAAAAGGTCGAGGATTTCTGGCGGCTCGGGTGGTGGCTTGTCCGGATCGAACGGTTCGCCCAACTCGTCCTCCGAACGAACTGGTGGCATCGTCCACCCGGGAGGCAATTCGCCGCCATTCTCGAAAGCTGTAAGGGCTGCTTCGCATCTGGAAATGTAATTCCAGGGTGTCCCGCGCATCGGATCATCCCAGACCAGGCCAATGACAGGATATTGCCCGAGCTCGTGTTCCTGCCAGACGATTTCCAATTCCATCTCGGGGGGAGGATCACCGCAGATTTTCTTGAGGTGCCTAGTCGCAAGTTTTCCCTGGGCCTCAATCCACTCCGAAGTAGCCCCGGGTGTGCCAAATTCGCCAATGATTTCAGTTGGCATGGATTTCTCCTCGGATAAAACGATCCACTACTCAGGGGAAGTTAACGTAACTCAATGTCGAATTGAAAGGATCACTTTTGCCTTTGCGCGTGACGGACGGAGCGGCCAATGAGCAAATACGTACCAAATGGTTCTGATTCGCCATCCCGTAACCTGAACATTCTGTGTACCGAACCGCCGTGCATTCGTTCTGTACCAAAGGATTTGATTTGATACGTTTCAGGGTGACTGCAACCTCTCGGTACCGGAACCCACTTTACCGGGAGTTGACCGCGGTTATTCTGGTCTGTTTCATGAAACTCCATCACGCAGTATGGTAACTGTGTGGGTGCTCCAAATAAGCGGAAAGCAGAGCGCCAGGACACACGGAAGCAGTCCGATGCGAGCAAGCTGTGCTTATCGCTCCTTGAACGGATACCAGGTCACATCCAATCCCACATTCAAAAGGTGCTGCGTCGCTCGCGCATAGGCATTCAGGGGCCACTCGATATACGCCGTCGTCGTCCAACTCTTCCTCCCGCCCCATGCGCGTGCTACTCCCGTCTTGATCATCGGGGCAAATTGTTCCGGGTTGAAGTCGTAGTAGGAATCTGATTCCACGTACCACGTCGTCTTTAGCACTCGCATATTTACGGCTACGTCCGGCTCGAACTGCTTTACGGGTGCGCCCCGCGAAGTCGAAACCGACTGCTTATAACTAAACGACCCGTAAAACTCAAACCGGTTGCTCAGCACATAGGTAATTCCCCAGGATCCCTTCAAATTCGTGTTGCCTCCTCCTATCGAGTTTTCACTCGAAGTCGGCACGGTCACCTCCCCAAGGAACCCAGTGCGAACCTGTTTCGTCTGGTAAATAACCACCCCTCCTGTTACGTCGGTGTCTCCGGACCCAAACACGGTTTTGGTCGGGGTCTGCATCCAAACCACCGGCACATTCACCGCCACCCCGAACCGCTGGTTCGCTCCAAACCCATACACCAGCTTCAATCGGAAGCGATTTGTCTCCGTCGGCCCATTCTGCTCTTGGTAGTCATACCGGATAACCGCCCGCGTCCTCAGATACGTAATATCCCTGTCACCCACTTCCTCCTGAATCAGCTTTGTGCTCGTCGCTAGTGCGCCGCTAGCCTGTCCTGTCGCACTTCCCGTCTGCCCTGCTTGTGCAGTGCTCGAGTTTTCCTCTGCTAAGGCACTGTCCTGGGCCTGCGACACACACGCGTCCGCACTCCACAACAGCGCACACACCGCCACGATGTCGAGTTTGCGTCGTCCTATATTCACCCGGCCAAGATTCTTGCCGCACGCCTCAATTACTTTGGCTTTCGTCGGCGACCTGGTTTAGGTGGTGCATTTGCCATCGACTCTATCACAGGACTTGTTTGGGCCTGATTAGTCGGGAAACCGGACATGTTCGTTCCAGTACCCACATGGAGGGTTAAGCGCGTTTACCAGGACATGGCGGTTTACTGAGCTAAGTGTTCGAGCCTCTTACTTCGGTGGCTGTGCGGACTGGTTTTCACTTGTCGGCGGCACGATCCCCTTCATTCGCAGATAGGTCACCATGTTCCCATAGTGCTCATCCGCGTGCGCCGTATTGATCGAGAACAACGTCAACTTCGCTAGGTCGTAGTTGAAGAATTTCACCATCTGGCTGCCTTTTGCATCGGTCATGCTGTCGAATGCCTTGTTGCAGTACGCCACTCCGTCCTTGAGCGCAGCCACGAGGTCCGCCTTTGACGTCTTCGTTTTTTCGATGTCCTTTGCTGGGTTTGCCTCACCCATGACTTGCGAGCAGAACATGTACGAAGCATCGGCCACATGGCCAACGAGCTGGCCAAAAGTGCGAACTTCCGGTGTCGGCCTGAAGGAGTAGTTTTCTTCCGGCATTTTCTGCGCCGCGCCGACGACCGCGCCACTTACATACGAGTAAAAACCTTTTTCACTCGCGGTAATCGGGTTCGCGGGCGGAGCGGACTGCGCTGGTGGAGCGGACGACGCCGCTGGCTTCTCCTGCCCGAGCAGAGCAACGGGAACTGCCATCAATGCAACAAACACAAAACCGAGTCTTTTGTTCATAAAACTCCTTTCGGGAAATCGTGCCACGTCTCGGGCCGTAAAGGACCTTCCTTCCGAACACCCGCAATCTACTATACGCACGAAGTGCCAAATCATTTCGCGTTAGACAGCTAAGTCCCATCTGGTAAGTCCCGACTGCGTCTTCGACGCGTCGCTAGTGCCATGAACTTGTCTGGGGCGATTTCTTGATTTGAAAGGACTTATCAACAATTCCCTGGGGAGTCGGATAACCGGAAACTTGAAATCCACATGGACGATAACGGCGTTGGGTGCGCCGGCTTAAACCGGCATGTTGCAGGGAATGAAAGAGTCCTACAAGAAAGGAGCCAGCGACTCCATCTTGGCCCTCAGGCCTCGGATATGCTCAGGTGCTCACCAACCGGCGTCTTCTCGACCGCGCACACCGGGAGTTTTCTTCAGAAGCAGTTTGACGAACTGCATCAACTCCTGGTCGGCTTACCAGTAACCTGGGTGCCGGGACCGCATTCCCAATCTAGCGACAGCCGCTCACATTTTCATATAATCGCAACTATGCACATTGAACTCGAAAAACTGGCAGTTGCTGTCAGCCAGACCGTTGCAACAACGGCAGATCGAGTAGCCGCGCTTCAAACGATCGCTGACCTAATTAGAACTAGCGGTAATTATCGCTGGGCCGGTCTCTATGACGTGGACTATGCGAGGAAAACAGTAGCGAACATCGTTTACAGTGGACCCGGCGCACCTATCTATCCCACGTTTCCCATCACGAAAGGGCTGACAGCAAGAGCAATTTCCCACCGGCGAACCGTTAACGTGGGTGACGTTGACGCCGACCCTAGCTATCTCACGGCTTTCGGTACGACAAAATCCGAGATTATTGTTCCAGTATTCGATCGGCTAAATCAGACAGTGGTCGGGACCATTGACGTCGAGAGTGAGATGCCATCTGCTTTCAATGAAGAAGTGCAAACCGCCCTAGAAAATCTCGCGAAAGAGATCCACACGCTTTGGCATCACCCAGCGCACTCTGCATCAACTCCTGGTTAGCCTTAACCAGGCACCTCCCAACTCGGCTAAGGCTTGTCAGTGTCGCATTGAAAACTTATTATAGGTGGCAATATGGGAATCGCCTTTTCTGTAGGTCAAGGGGCCTTTGGTAGTTCGCGCTTACGCAAAACCCTCCTCAAGCACTTTGGCGTTCCAGCCGGACAGATTGCCACGGCAGGCCGACAGTTTCCGATCACGGCGAGAGTCGATATCCAATCTGCGCTTGAGGATTTGCTCAAAGTTCGCCCGCGCACGACTCTCTTCGGAATCACATCCATACATCCACAGCAGTTGCCGTCCCTCGCGGATACGCTAGCAGGCGGGCACTTTCCGGTAGATTCTGGACCGCTTCAGTACGACGAAATCGACGTGGGCGAACCCATCCCCGTCCGCTGCTTGAAAAACGGCTTGTGGATATCAAGCGACGGCGATCTACCATTTGCCGTCATTCTGGCGCCGGGGGGCCGCTTTGGATTGTGGACCGGTGTGCAAGTGGAGATTGCCATTCCGTCCGGGGAGCGCGGCGGACAGTTTTCGCAGGAGTTCTTCCATCAGCTGGAACTCATGGTCGCAAAGGGCCGTACCTACCGAGGCCGCATCATTTCCTTGGAGGCCCACATCGACCCAATGGGTGGCGGCAGCTCAGTCAAGGTACACCGTCTGGCCAAAATCGATCGCGACAACGTTATCCTCCCGTCAAAAACTCTGGCGGTTCTCGATCACAACATCACTGGATTCATAGCCGCAAGGCAACAACTTAAGTCGCTACGTTTTCAGGCGCGCAAGGGTCTGCTGTTTTATGGTCCACCTGGTACGGGCAAAACGCACACCATTCACTACCTCGCTTCACAACTCAAAGAACACACCACTTTGTTGGTCACCGCGGAGCAGGTCGGCCTGATTGGCGAATATTTCCGCTTGGCGCGCTTCTTGCAGCCGTCCCTGATGGTCATTGAAGATGTAGACCTCATCGCCCGCGAACGTACGCAAATGCGTGATCCAAGGGAAGAGGTTCTTCTAAACAAGCTGCTGAACGAAATGGATGGCTTGCAGGAAGACGCCGAAGTCCTGCTAATCCTGACGACCAATCGTCCCGAGCAAATTGAACCGGCGCTGGTTTCCCGGCCTGGCCGTATCGACCAGGCCATTGAGTTTCCGCTGCCCGATGAAGAGGGCCGCACCAAGCTGACCAAACTCTATGCCAGGGGGCTGGAGATTTCCGATGGAGTGCTGGAGACCGTAGTGAGCCGGACCAAGGGCGTCAGCGCAGCCTTCATCAAGGAACTCATGCGGCGATGTGCCCAGTTTCAGATCGAATCTTCTCGCGACAGCGTGCTAACGCAAGCGGCTGTGGATGCCGCAATCGAAGAAATGCTTTTCACCGGCGGAGCACTGAACCGTCGTTTGCTAGGTGGCGCAGGCGCTGAGCCGAGCCTCAACGCTTCTCGCCAGATCAGCATCGGCTAGTTCTAGTGCGTTCAGCGGTCGCTGCTTTGCAGCAACAATTCTACCTGCCCCGGAGGTGTAGACTCTGCGTTGTCTTTGCTCGAGGGAGTGACAGGAAGAAACGAAGCTACAGAAGCAGGCGGATCTGGTGCGGCAACACGGTAAGTATTCGTCGTCTGCCCAGGCAGACTCGTTACACAAAACACCAAGCCGAGAAACGGAATTCGCAGGCCGAGACAATCAGAGGTTCTGTACATAATGGGTAATATTACAAACTAGGAATGTCCTTGTCAGGATTACGGAAGTCTGGAGTTTCTCGACTGGAACTGAACGGCAGCTCTTTACCTCCAACAAGCGTTCCTCCATGTCTGTGACCTTCCCCTGGCAAGTCAATCTGGAGAGCAGCCAACTGTGATATAAGGATTTCTCGATACTATTGGCCCCTGTTCCTGTTTGGCCAAGAGAACCCAGCGCTCTACCAGCCAAAGGATCCTTAATGAAAACGGCACCAAAAGCCAAATCCCACAAAATCCTTGTCATCGACGTCGGCGGCACCAACGTCAAAATGCTCGCCTCCGGCCAGAAAGAACCCCGCCGCTTCCCTTCCGGTCCCGCAATGACCCCCGCCAGCATGGTCAAACAAGTCAAGGAAGCCACCAAGGATTGGGAGTACGACCGCATCTCCATCGGCTATCCCGGCCCCATTATCAACAGCCGTCCCCTCCGCGAACCCCACAATCTCGGCAGCGGCTGGATTGCCTTCAATTTCGCAAAAGCCTTTGGTCTCCCCGTGAAAATTATCAACGACGCTTCCATGCAGGCCCTCGGCAGCTACGAAGGCGGCCATATGCTTTTTCTCGGTCTCGGTACCGGTCTCGGCTCCGCCATGATCGTCGACGGCATGCTTGAACCCATGGAACTTGCGCACCTGGCCTACAAAAAAGGCAAGACTTACGAGGACTATCTCGGCATTCGCGGCCTCGAACGCCTCGGCAAGAAAAAATGGCGCCGCCACGTCGCCAAAGTTGTGGAGCGCCTGAAGGAAGCCCTCGCCGCAGACTACGTCGTCCTCGGCGGCGGCAACAGCAAAAAACTCGACACCATTCCAGCCGGCGCCCGCCTCGGCAAAAACGAAAACGCCTTCACCGGCGGCTTCCGCCTCTGGAAAGAGTAGGGCTCATCTCCCCCGCGGTTTCATTTGCAATATTGCGCAAAAAGAAAAGGGATTTGTCATCCTGAAGGGCGCCGTTTGTGCCCTGAAGGAGCTCAACGTATCCTTCGAGCGGGGCCGCAACTACAGCCTACATTTCAGTTTTCGTCCTTTCCCGGACCATCCCTACGCTACAATTTTTCTCCTATGCCCCATATCATTTGCCGTGGTTTGTTGATTGACATGGACGGCGTCCTCGTCGATTCCACCGCCGCCATCGCTCGCGTTTGGGGCCGCTGGGCCGCGCGCTACGACATGGATCCGGTCTACGTCACCGCCTTCGCGCATGGCCGCACCAGCCGCGCCTCCATCCAAGATCTGCTTCCCAACGAAAGGCCCGAACTCCATCTCAAGGAGGACCGCTGGATGCTCCAGGCCGAAATCGAAGACGTCGCCGACGTCGTGGCTCTCCCCGGAGCCCGCGAGATGCTGGCCAGCGTTCCCTCCGACCGGCGCATCGTCGTCACTTCCGCGGCCCGCAATCTCGCCGAAGTCCGCCTCCGCGCCGCTGGCGTCTGGGACCTCGTCCATCATCTCGTCACCTCCAGCGACATCCAGAACGGCAAGCCGCATCCCGAACCCTATCTCAAAGGCGCCGCGGCACTGCAACTCCCGCCAATCGATTGCGTGGTCATCGAAGACGCCGCCTCCGGCACGCGCTCCGGAAAATCCGCGGGCGCCTGCGTCCTCGCCATCCGCACCACCAGCACCGATGCGGAGCTCCTCGCCGCCGGCGCCGATTGGATCGTCAACGACTGCGCCTCCCTGCACTGCACCCTCGCTCCCGGCAGCGATCAACTCACTCTCGAATTACCTGCTAACGAAATCCCTCGCCTACCCAAAATGAGTTAGAATGCGTCGAATCTCTTAAGCCGCGTCCCTGTTTCCAGGAGATATTTTAGAATGAATCCAGCTACCCGCCTGACCCTGCTGTGCGCCGCCGTTCTTTTCACTTTCGCGCCCGCAAATGCCTTCGCGCAGGAAAAAGAGTCCAAGCCCGCTGAAAAATCCGCCGAACCCGCGGCAGCCCCTCCTAAGGAAGAGTCCTCCGTCACCGACCATGCCATCAAAATCGCCGGACAAGCCATCCCCTACAAAGCCACCGTCGGCAGCCTGCTACTGAAAAACGAAAAGGGCGAGCCCGAAGCTCTCCTCTTCTTCACCTCCTACATCCGCTCCGACGTTAAAGATCTTTCCCAGCGCCCCATCTCGTTTGTCTATAACGGCGGCCCCGGCTCCGCCTCCCTCTGGTTGCACATGGGCTCTTTCGGTCCGAAGCGCGTTGCCACTGTCAATGCCGGCGTCACTCCCCCCGCTCCCTACAAACTCGAAGACAATCCCAATTGCCTGCTCGACAAAACCGACCTCGTCTTCATCGACCCCATCGGCACCGGCTTCAGCCACGCCGTCGGCAAATCCCAGGACAAGGACTTCTGGGGCGTTGACCAGGACGCGCGTTCCCTCGCCAATTTCGTCCAGTCCTACATCAGCCGCAACAATCGCTGGAATTCTCCCAAATTTCTCATCGGCGAAAGCTACGGCACGTTTCGCAATGCCGTCCTCGCCAACGTCCTCATGAACCGCTACAACCTCTATCTCAACGGACTCGTGATGATCTCCTCCGTCTGGGACCTCGGCACCATCTCCTTCTACCCCGGTTATGATCTTTCCTACATCCTCTATCTCCCAAGCTACGCCGCCACAGCTTGGTATCACAAAGTCATCACCGACCGCCCGGACAATCTCAACGCCTTCCTCGACGAAGTCCGCAAATTTGGCTACGGTGAGTACGCGGACGCACTGCTCAAAGGCAGTACTCTGGGTGACGCCGAAAAATCCGCCGTCGCCAAAAAACTCGCCCGTTTTACCGGCCTCAGCGAAGACTACCTTGTCAAATCCAATCTCCGCGTCAAACTCCCCCAATTCATGCAGGAACTCCAGCGCAGCCGCGGCCTCACCACCGGGCGTCTCGACGCTCGCTTTTCCGGCCCCACCTACAATCTCATCAGCGATTCCGCAGACTACGATCCCCAGGAAGCCGCCATCAGCGGCGCATTCGTGGCAGCCTTCAACCAGTACGTCCGGGAAGATCTAAAATACAATCCCGAGCGCGAATACCACGTCTTCGCCAACTTCGGCGAAAACCACTGGGACTGGAAACACGCAACCGGTGACGGCGCTTTTTTCCCCGGCTCTCCCAACGTCATGCTCGATCTCGCCAACGTCATGATCACTAACACCAAGCTCCAAGTCGAAGTTGAAGACGGCCTCTACGACCTGGCCACTCCCTTCGCCGAAGCTGAATACGCCACCGAACACCTCGGCCTTCCCCCCAACATCCAGAAAAACATTCACCACAAAACCTACGAAGCCGGCCACATGATGTACCTCCGCGACGAAGACCTCTCGAAACTAAAATCCAACGTCGCCACCTTCCTCGACTCCGCCTCCAAACCCCAATAACCACCGTGCTCCCGCAGGGCCTGCCGTCTTCGTTGGGCCGCTCTTTTCTTGGGTTGCTCTGCTCCAGTAGTCGCTTCGGTACAAGGGCGACTTCTTGCCCTGAGCGCAAGCCCGGGGTACGTCACCCTCTTTCTTTTCTTCTCTGCGATTCCTCTGCGCCTCTGCGTTATCCTTTTTCTCTCTCCCGCTCCCAATCCCCCCTGTTTTCAATCCGCCAGTAACCAAATGGCACGACCTGTACCGCCCCACCCGCCCGACTCCCTCTCCCTCCCCGTAAAATCAAAAAGTAATCCTAGAGCAGCAACCGGCCGGGCCTCAATGCGCCAAACGCCGAACCCTGCTCCATCGCCATCATTTTTTCAGGGGAGCCATGTCCACAAATTCGCCGACCACCTCACTCATCCAACGCAGCTTCAACGTGCCGCAACTTATCGGCGCCATGCTGAAATCCCGCGAGCACGTTAGCGACCTGATTTTCTCCCCCGGCCGCGCGCCGCAGGTCGAAGTCAGTGGCCAACTGTTGGAGCTGAAATTCAAAGGCCTCGAGTGCCTCGTCCCCAGTGATACCGATCAGATCGCCAAAGTCCTCCTCGGGAAAAACCAGCACGCCGCGCACAACCTTGAGGAAAGCGGCTCCGCCGACCTCTCCTACGGCCTTGAGAATGTCGCTCGTTTCCGAGTCAACATTTTCCGCCAGCGCGGCACCTGTGCCATCGTCATGCGTGTAATTCCCGATCGCATCCCCAATTTCGACGACCTGAAACTGCCTCCGCAACTCCAGGAAATCTGCGGCTTGCGCAACGGCATCGTGCTGGTCACCGGCCCCACCGGGTCCGGCAAATCCTCCACCCTCGCCGCCATCATCGACCAGATGAACGAGGAAAAAGCCATCCACATCCTCACCATCGAGGACCCCATCGAATTCCTGCATCGCCACAAAAAAGCCACCATTCACCAGCGCGAACTTCACAGCGACACGCCCACGTTTTCCATGGCCCTTCGCGGCGCCCTCCGGCAGGCTCCGAAAGTCATTCTCGTCGGCGAAATGCGCGACCGTGAAACCATCGAAATCGCCCTCGAAGCTTCCGAAACCGGCCACCTCGTCCTTTCCACTCTCCACACCATCGACGCGGCCAAGACTGTCGAACGCATCATCGGCGCTTTCCCCATGGAAGACCAGCAGGGCATGCGCAACCGCCTCGCGAAAGCCTTCCGTTACATTCTTTCCCAGCGTCTGGTTCCGCGCGGCGACGGCAACGGCCGCCTCGCCGTCATCGAAATTCTCAAGTCCACCTTGCGCACCCGCGAGTACATTGAAAAGGGCGAGGGCGAAGGCAAGACGCTCCTCGACGCCATGCGCGATGGCTCCACCGAGGGCATGCAGTTTTTCGACGGCGAAATCGAAAAACTCATTCGCGCGGGCGTCATCGATTTCGAAACCGGCTTCACCTACGCCACCAACCCTGGCAATCTGCGCCTCGAACTAGCCGACTTCCTCGACGGCCAGGAAAAACCCAAATCTGCCGTCAACCAGGAATCCGAACTCGAACTCACCCCGTAATCAAGGCCATGTAGGGCCTGCCTCCCGAGACGGGCCGATCTTGGATCTTTTCGCTCTGCGCTCTCTACGCCCGCTGCGTCAATTTCTCGATTCTCACCACTTCTCTTTTCCCACCCACAAACGTATGATGGCCCATCCTCTGGTCAAGGATTGAGACCACCATTGCCCACAACCCCAGCCCCTGAAATCGCCGAACCGCCATCCCGCCTTCCCTACGGCAAAGAGAAAGGGAAACTACTCCAAGTCCTCGGCGTCGGTTTCGGCATCGCCGTCGCTGTTGGCAATTCCATCTCCGTCGGCATCGTGCGTACACCCGGCAGCATCGCCGCCATCCTCCCCAACGCCTGGCTCTTCATCGCCGTCTGGATCGGCGGCGCCTTTTACGCGCTCCTCAGCGCCTTCCAACTCGCCGAACTTGGCACGCTCATCCCCTCCAGCGGCGGCCAGTACAATTTCTCCCGCCGCGCGCTCGGCGAATACGCCGGCTTCATCGTCGGCTGGAGCGACTGGATCTCCACCTGCGGCACCACCGGCGCGGTCGGCATCGTCCTCGGCGAATATCTAGCGCATCTCTTCCCGGTCCTCGATGGCGCGCTGCGCATAAAAATCGTCGGCGTCTCCGCGATTGTGATTTTCGCTCTGCTGCAGTGGAAAAGCGTCAGCATGGGCAGCAAAGTACAAAACTTCACCACCGTTCTCAAAGGCCTGGTGTTCTTCGTGATGGTGATTGCCTGCTTCACCATGGGCCGCGCCGCCCACGCGGAGATTGTTACCGCGCCGGCCGTCGCCATCCCCGCCGGAGCCGCGCTTATTACCGCCATCCTCCTCGGCATGCAGGCCACCATCTACACCTACGACGGCTGGGACGGTGTCATCTACTTCGGCGACGAAGTCAAAAATCCCGGCCACCTCATTCCCCGTGCTATCTTGGCCAGCCTGGGCTCCCTCTTCGTCATCTACCTGCTCATTAACGCCGCGGTCCTCTACGTTCTTCCGATGAACCAGATCGCCGGCAACGATTTTTCCCTCGGTCTCGCCGCTGAGCGCGTCTTCGGGCGCTATGGCGACACTGTCTTTCGTTCCATCATCGTCGTCGCCCTCTTCAGCTCCATCAACGCCCTCCACCTGATGGGTACACGCGTTATCTATGCCATGAGCCGCGACCGCCTCTTCTTCCATCAAGTGACCCGCATCAACAAAGGCGGCACACCCACCGTCGCGCTTTTTCTCAGCGCCCTCGTCGGGGTCATCTTCGCCATCGGTAAATTCGAACGGGTCATCGCCATGCTCGCCTTCTTCTTCGTCACCAATTACATGCTCTCTTTCATCTCCCTCTTCCTCCTCCGCGCCCGCAATCCAGACGCTGAACGCCCGTACCGCGCCTGGGGCTATCCCTGGACCACCGCCCTCGCCCTCCTCGGCTCCGTCGCCTTCCTCATCGAAGCGGTCCGCGAAGACCGCGCCAACAGCCTCCTCACCTTAATCGCCCTAGCCTGCAGCTATCCCGTCTTCCGAATCCTGAAAGCAGTCTCCAGCCGCGAGCCCGCGGAGAGGCCACCTTCAGGTGGCCGAATTCGCAAACTCACGCCTTGTGAGCTGGTCCGTCTGTCCCTCGACACCCCAGACCAATCCACCCTTGAATAGCAATATCACCTGCAATATTGGTAGGCATGCATTCCTGCGTGCTCGACTCTCGACACGCACGTGATGGTGGCCGCCTTACGTAGCAGTGTGGGCGCATCCCGACAACTGCTCCTCGCACTTCACCATCCGTTTGTTCTACGGCTTTCGGTTCCGCTCATTCTGGAGTATGAAGCGGTACTGACGCGGCCGGAGCATTTGACCGCGTCGGGTTTGACAGCCGCCGAGGCGGTGGGCGCGTCCTGAACGATCTCGCAGCGGTGGCCAAGCCAGTTCGCCTCGCATTTCGATGGAGGCCGCAACTGACCGACGCCAATGACGATATGGTTCTGGAAACCGCAATCAATGGGCGTGCCACCGCGATTGTCACCTTCAACCAGCGCGACTTTGCCAGCGTATCGCAAAAACTTGGTTGTGCGATTTGGGCGGTGACGCCCTTGCGCTTCGCTATCACTTCACGTCCATCACGTTGTGAAGAGGACTTGCACCTCCTAGCTGACAAACCTGCTCGGCATACAATAAAAAGGGCGGATTCTCATCCGCCCTCTCAACTCTTCTCTGTGACCTCTGTGCTCTTCCTCAGTGGCCTCTGTGTTAAATCTTTCTTCCTCCTAACTAACCTTCTCCGCCACCGCCTTCGCCTGCAGGAACAGCAGCAAATAATCCTTCCCGCCGGTCTTCGAATCCGTCCCGCTCATGTTGAATCCCCCGAACGGATGCGCCCCCACCATCGCGCCCGTGCACTTCCGGTTCAGGTACAGGTTCCCCACGTAGAACTCTTCTTCCGCCCGCCGGATCTTCTCCGGATTCTTCGAATACACCGCGCCGGTCAGCCCGAACTCCGTGTTATTCGCGATTTCCATCGCATGATCAAAATTTCTCGCCTTGATCACCGCCAGCACCGGACCAAACACTTCCTCCTGCGCCAGCCGCGCCTGCGGATCCACGTCGGCGATAATCGTCGGCTCAACAAAGTAGCCCTCGCCCGCCGCGCGTCCCCCGCCGGCCATCAAGCGCCCTTCTTTCTTCCCCACCTCAATGTAATTCAATATCCCCTTCATCGCCGTTTCGCTAACCACCGGCCCCATGTAATTGTTCGGGTCGTCACTCGGGCCCACCTTGATCTTCTTCGTCCGATCCACCAGCTTGTTCAAAAACGTGTCGTAAATTCTCTCGCTGACAATCACGCGCGAACACGCCGAGCACTTCTGCCCCTGGTATCCAAACGCCGCCTGCACGGTCCCTTCCACTGCGGCATCAATGTCAGCCTCTTCATCGACGATCATGCCGTCCTTGCCGCCCATCTCCAACACTGTGCGCTTGATCCAGATCTGCCCCGGCTGCGGCTTGTTCGCCAGCTCCGCAATCCGCAAGCCCACTTCCTTCGATCCGGTGAACCCGATATACCGCGTCTTCGGGTGCTGCACAATCACGTCGCCGATCACCGCGCCCGAACCGGTCAAAAACTGCACCGCTTCCTTCGGCACGCCTGCTTCATGCAAAATGTCTACAAACTTCGCCGCAATCGTCGGCGAATCCGCCGCCGGCTTCAGCACCACCGTATTCCCCGTCACCAGTGAAGACACCACCAGCCCCGCCATAATCGCCATCGGAAAATTCCAGGGAGGAATCACCGCGCCTACTCCGAGCGGGATATACACCATGTAGTTCCGCTCGCCGCGCATCGGAGTCAGCTTCTGCGGTTCCGCCAGCCGCAGCATCTCTCGCCCGTAGTACTCGCAAAAATCGATTGTCTCCGCAACGTCCGCGTCCGCTTCAATCCAGCTCTTCCCCACCTCAAAGCAAACCAGCGCCCCCAGCTCAAACTTCCGCTCGCGCACAATCTGAGCCGTCTTGAACAGATACTTCGCCCGCGTCTCCGCCGGCACCTTTTTCCAAACAGCAAAATATTTATTCGCCGCATCCACCGCCTGCGCCGCCTGGTCCTTCGACGCGTCCTGGAAAACGCCAATCACTTCCGAAGGCCGCGAAGGGTTCGTCGACTTCTTCTTCCCCGTCGTCACCACCTTCTGCCCGGCAATCCACATCGGGTACTCATGCCCAAACTCGGCCTTCACCTTCGCCAATGCCGCTTCCATCCGCTTGCGGTTATCCGCATTCGAAAAATCAATAAACGGCTCGTTCGTAAATTCCGGCACATGCAATTTCGCTTCGGCAGTCGCCATAACACTTCCCTCCTGATTCGCTAACACTCAATTATAGGCGCTCCTGCGCAACCCCGACAAGCCGCCCCGAACGGCTATGGTTCAGCAGGCGATAAGAGTAGAAATTCAATCGACTTAGGCGATTCTTTGAGCGTCACTTTGCTTTCTGCTGTGCGATCCACTTGTCGGTGCGAGCCTCAAGCATATCGAGGGGCAGGGTTCCGCCGTTCAGTATTTCATCATGGAAGCTACGAATGTCGAACTTGGCCCCCAACTCTTTTTGGGCGCGTTCACGCAATTCCCGGATCTTGAGCTGCCCGAGCTTGTAGCTGAGCGCCTGCGCGGGCCACGCGATATAGCGATCGGTCTCAGACTGGATGGTCGGCTCATCCACGGCTCCTGATTTACGGAAGAAATCCACCACCTGATCGCGCGTCCAACCTTTGGAGTGGATTCCGGTGTCCACAACCAGTCGCACGGCGCGAAATAGCTCGGAGGAAAGTCTGCCGTAGTCGGAAACGGGATCCTGGTAAAAGCCAACTTCCTTCCCAAGTTGCTCGGCATAAAGCGCCCAGCCTTCGGTGTAAGCATTGAAACCCAGCCCGTGCAGGCGAAACTTCGGCAAGCCGGTGAGCTGTTGCTGTACGGAAAGCTGCATGTGATGTCCGGGAACACCTTCGTGGTACGCAATTGCTTCGTCGTCGACGAGCGAGCGTTCGGCGAATTTTGACGTCGCCACTACTACTCGGCCCGGACGCTTGCCATCGGGAGTGCCGGTGACGTAATGAGTCGCGGCTGCGGCCTGAAACGCCGGAATCGCCTCGACTGTCACGGGAGATTTCGGCAGGAGTGTAAAAAGCTTGGGAAGCATCGGTTCCATCTGGGCTATGTAGTGGCGAAAGTCGTCAAGAATCTGGTCCGCGGACGAGGGTGTGTATTTGGGATTGGTTTTCAGCGAAGCGCGAAATGAAGCGAGGTCGGCAAAACCTTCCTTCTTGGCAATTACCAACATCTCCGATTGAATGCGTTCGATTTCGCGCAGACCCTGCTGGTGGATTTCATCCGCGCTCATGCGCGTGGTGGTGCGGCCATAAATGTCGTTCTGATAGCGTTTCTCCCCGTCCGGCAGCGAAGTAATCGCAAGGGTGGTGCGGCCGTGCGGCGCATACTCTGCGCTCAGAAAAGATGCAAAGGATTTGTATGCGGGAATGACATCGTCATCAATGGCCGCGGTGATCTTCTGCGTCAGGCGTTTCTGGTCTTCCGGTGAGATTTCCGCCGGATATTTCTTTGTCGGAGTTAGAAAAGGATCGGCGTCAATAATCCCCTGGCACTGAACGGGCAGCTTCTCAAGGAGAAATCGCACCGGCATCAGGTTGTCTTTCACGCCGGCCCGCAAAACTTCTGTGGTCTGGCTGAGCACGCGGGGAATCTGGTGAAGGCGGGCGATGTAGTCTTCATAATGCTTCACCGAGTCGAATGGAACGGACAAAGGCAAATCCGCCAGTGACGTGTGGATGCCGTTCTGCTGGTTGATCGGCATCTCGTATTCTTTCAGGTCGAAGTCGGCGACGCGTTGCTGCAGCACGCGAATCAGCAGGTCATGCGAGAGTTGATCCTGATCGGAAAAACCCGTCGTGGGAATCGCCTGCAGCCGGGCCAGAAACCCGCGATTCGTCTCATTGCGCTGGACAACAGCCGCCAGCGAGTAGTCGGCGAGCTTGTCGTTGTAGCGATAGTCGCCATAAGAAGTGGCCCGCTCAGGGAAATTGCGAAGGTCGGATTCGTATTGCTCTTCGAAGAGCGCGTTCAGCGCGGCGAGGCGTTCAGAAACGGGTTTGAGTTCCTGCGCAAATGAAGAGACAGCCAGGGCTAACGAAAAAACGAACAGTTGGTAAATTCGCATGCGTGGAAGCGTAGCAAAAGTGCACAGTTGATTGCACAAGAAATTTAGCCTGTCAGGAAAAGGAAATAATTGCCGTCATGATCGAGGTGCAGTTCTTCAGCCCGCTGCGGAACAAGGCTTCCGAGCCTCCACAGCGAGGGTGTGGTTCTTGATTGGCAACTCCCGAATGCGTACTCCCGTTGCCGCAAAAATCGCATTCGTCACCGCCGGTGCCACCGGCGGTACTCCCGGCTCTCCCGCTCCCCCCAGCGGCGCATCGCTTTCGTGAATGTACACATCAATCGCCGGGCATTCCGCCAGGCGCACCGCGTTGAAGTCCGGGAAGTTTTGCTGAGTCACCGCACCTTTGTCGATGGTGATCTCGCCAAATAACGCTGCGCTCAACCCAAAAATAACCGCCCCCTCCATCTGCGCTTTGAACCCATCCGGATTCACGGCCCGGCCGCAGCTTGCCGCCGTCGTCACCCGCCGCACTTTTACCGTGCCCTCCTTCGTGACCTCCACTTCGGCGACATGCACGACAATCGTCCCAAAACACTCCACCATGGCGATCCCATGACCGCAACCGGCGGGCAACGCTATTCCCCAGCCCGCTTTTTCCCCCGCCAGCCGGAGCGTCGCCGCGTGCCGTGGCTTGTCCTTCAAAAGCGCCAGCCGGTAGTCCAGCGGATCGCGCTTCGCCTCATACGCCAACTCGTCAACGAACGACTCCACAAAAAATCCGTGCCACGAAGCCTCCACGCTCCGCCACGGCCCCGTTAGCACATGCGCCGGCACCTCCACCGTGCCGTAAAACTGGTTCGGCACGCCGTACAAAACATGCGCCTCGGCATTTGGATCATCATTCGTAGTGTATTCGTTCACCCAGGCCACGGGCGCTCCGTCCTTGTCCAACGTAGCCTTGAAGCGGCTCGTAACATTCGGCCGATAGTAATCGTGTTGCATGTCCTGCTCGCGCGTGAAGATCAACTTCACCGGCACTCCCGGCACCGCCATCGCTGTTTTCACCGCGTACGTCAGGAAATTCCACAGGTCCGGCAGCCGCCGCCCGAATCCCCCGCCGCTCGGCATCAGGTGAAAGAGCACTTTGTCCAGAGGCAGCCCCGCCGCCTTCGCGCAAAACACCCGCGAACCCAAACCGTCCTGTGTGCTGGCCCAAACCTCCAGCGTGCCATCGTTCCGATAAAACGCCGTCGCATTCACCGGCTCCATCGGCGCATGCGCCAGATAAGGCACGTTGTACATGCGCTCCACCACAGGGCCGTTCTTCAAAGCCTCGGCCCCGGCGCCAGCCGACATGTCCTTCTTCACTTTTCCATTCTGCAGCGCTTCGAGTTGTTCGTCATGGATAGTCTTCGAGCTGACACCTCCATTCACCCCGGGATCAAACACCGGTGTCAGCGCATCCACCGCACTGCGGGCGCGCCAGAACCGATCGGCCACCACCACCACGGCATCGTCCAGCCGCACAACCTTCTTAACCCCGCGATTTCCTGCCACCGCGCCATCGTTTAGCGAAACCAGCTTGCCGCCAAACACCGGCGAAATCCGGATCGCGCCATAACACATGCCTGGGACTTGCGCATCGATCCCGTATTGCGTCGCTCCGTTGACCTTCGAAGGAATATCAAAACGCGCGATCGGCTTGCCGACCAGCTTGTACTCGCCATTCGCCTTCAGCTTCGGGTGCGCGGAAGGGCTATATCCCGCAGCTTCCGCCGCAAGCTGGCCATACCCAAAACTCTTCCCCGAAGCCACATGAACCACGCGGCTCATCTCCGTCCGAAACTCCGTCTCGGCCACTTTCATTCGCGCGGACGCCGCTTTCACCAGCATCTCGCGCACCGCCGCTCCGGCAACACGCATGCCGTACACGCCCGTAAACCGCACCGCGCAAGAACCGCCGGTCGTCTGCAGGTCCTTGTATTCCGCAATCACCCGTATCGAATTCATCGCCGTGCCCCGCAAAATCAGGGGAACGGAATCGATGGTCATGTTCTCGTCTTCCAGTGCGAATCCCTCCGCCATCGCGCTGTTCGCAAACAACGTGTCGCTCGGCGCAGCTTCGGCCTGCACCATCTTCCAGTCCGCATCCAGCTCGTCCGCGGCCATCTGCGAAAGCGAAGTGAAAATTCCCGTCCCCATATCGCAATGAGGAATAACCGCGGTAATCCTGCCGTCATCGGCAAGCTTGATCCAGCTGGCCAGAAATCGTTCGCCCGGCTTGGCCGCCAGCAAATTTGCCCGGCCTAATCGCCCGCTCGGCCAAAGCCCATACCCCACGATCAACGCACCGGCTGCCGTCGCCCCGCCAATCAGAAATTTTCTCCGGTTCATCGTCGCTCACCCGCGCTTTTGCTGGCGGCCAAACTGTGCACCGCGGCGCGAATCCGAGACAGCGTCCCGCACCGGCAAATGTTGGTAATCGCCGCGCCCACCTGCTCATCGGTCGGTGCAGGGTTCTCAACAAGAAACGCGCTCACCGCCATAATCATTCCTGACTGGCAATACCCGCACTGCGGTACCTGATGCGCGATCCACGCTTCCTGCACCGCGGTCAACCCGCCGGCGCCAAGCCCCTCAATCGTTTTAATTTCCGCATCCGCCACCGATCCCACCGGAACGCTGCAACTCCGCATCGCTTTCCCGTTCACGTGCACCGTGCAGGCTCCGCAAGCAGCCACGCCGCACCCAAATTTCGTGCCCGTCAAATTCAATTCATCACGAATCACCCATAACAGCGGCGCGTCCGGCTCCACATCCAGCTCGTGAACAACGCCATTCACTTTCAGCCGGATTCCCATGATTTACCCTCCCAGCCCGCTTGGCGTGCGAACTCTTACCTGTCCCTACTTCCCCAACAACCACTCATACTGCTCCGCCGTCAACGGCACCACCGACAATCTCCCAATCTTAACCAGCGGCGATTCCTTGAAAAGCTTCTCCTTCTTGATCTCTTCGAGCGAAACTGGTTTCGTCAACTCCTTCCCCGCCTTGATCTTCACCAATGGCTTCTTCGGGTCTTTCGCGTTCACGGACACCACCGTGGCCGACCCCACCGCGCTCTTCACATCACCGGTCTCATAGATGATCAGCCGCGCCCCCGGTTCCATCTCTCGCAAATTCTTCACGGCCGTGGGATTCGACACTCCATCCCACTCCGTCTCCCGGTCCTTCATCAAATTCGCAAACGAATATGCCGTTGGTTCTGTCTTCAGCAAATAATAGTTCGCCACAATGCTCCCCCCACCAAGTAGTCTCTCTCCGTGCTGCGCACCAAAGCCTAGCCCACCGCGCCAGCCGCTTCAACTCCTCTCCACCCCGCCGCCTCCCCTGCAACTAGCCGCACGCTCCAGTACTTTTGGGGGATGCCTCAGTCGCACATTTCTATTGCCCTACCAACACCCTTCAAGGGTACAATCACCCCAGAAATTATGGTTGCCTTGGCTCTGGAGTCCCCCAGGGCGGTTTCAGAAATCGATGAACCGCACGCCCCACTCTCGACGGGCCACCAGCCGGCCATTCGGCCTCTTCGCCTTGCTCTGCCTGTCCGCGTCCACTGCGATCTTCACGTTGCCTTCCCGCGCTCAAGATGCGCAACAGAATTCACAGCAAGTCGCCGACGCCGCCCGCCCGGAAAAAGCCCGCAAGGCCGCGCAACAGAAAAAAGACCCGCACGTTTACACCAACGAAGAACTGAAGCAATCGCAAATTCTCACACCACAAGATCGCTCTCGCGTTGAGGCCGGCAAAAAAAATCCTCCCGTCGCGCCCAACAAGCCGGCCGATCCTTCCGTCAACGCCGAAAAGAATTCCGCTGCCGAAAGTTTGGGCGAAGTAGCCCGCCGCTATCGCCGCCAGAAACTCGAAAATTCGCAAGCCACCGGAGCCGAGGCCGCCGCGAAGCGTCAGCCAAGCTCGCGCTTCCCCATGGATCTCGCGCAACCTTCCTACGCAGCGCCGGTTGAACCCATTGCGCCGCGCATCGCGCCAAATTCCCACCCGCACCAAAATCCAAAACCTCTCGCGAGAATTTCTCCCCGCCGCCACGACCCATTTTCTCGCCCGGTTTTTCCACCGACACTCCCGAGCGATCGCGCCCCTCTCGCACCAGATTATTCCGCGCCCGCGAAGCCGGCCATCTCCCTCGCCGTAACAGCGCCACACGCACCCACAACCCACGCTACGGCACCGCCAACCGCCGCTCCAAAATTGCTCCTCCCCTCCAAACCAATTCTTGCTCCTCCATCTCTCGCCCCGCGCGCCGTGCCAGTCGCTCCACTCGTGAACAACGCCCTCAGCACCAAAGCCCTCCTCATCCGGCCCGGCGACTGCCTGTGGAAACTCGCTCGCCTCCATCTAGGCAGCGGCTCCCGCTGGAACGAACTCCTTGCCGCCAATCCCGCCATCTCCGATCCGAATCGCCTCCAACCCGGCACCTTGCTGGTTGTCCCCGCAACCGAACTTCGTTCCCGCGCGCGCTCCACAAGCATCACTATCCAAAGCGGCGATTCTCTCTGGAAGCTCGCCGCCTCTCAACTCGGCAGCGGCACCGCCTGGCCCTGCATCGCCCACGCCAACCCCCAATTGCGCGACGCCAACCGCCTCCTACCCGGCCAAATCCTAGCCGTCCCCGCTTCCTGCCGAACCCACTCCCCCGTTGATCCCCGGCCTCGTCACCCATCCGGTAATCACCTGATGCTTGAATAGTGCCTGTCCTCGATTGAGACAACAGGCTTCTCTTGGTATTTCTCTTCAGATTTCAGGTGTTTCACTGAGCGGACGTGGTAGCCTGCGTCGCCCACACAGGCCGCCTAGGCCAACAAGAGCGCTTGTCCGTTCGGCAACCTAATGGAGACCGCTTACGTGCTCCTTTTGCTCAAACTCCGGTCCTCTCGCGCCTCCATTTGGCAGCGATCCGCAGGTGAACCGCGCTGATGGGGTCCGAATGCAAGGTGGCGATCATTTCAGAGCGTGACATCGTCGTGGCCCGTCAAAAAGGCCGCGCCCTTGCCGCGAATCTCGGCTTCTCTCTCGGTGACTCCACGCTCATCGCCACCGCCATTTCCGAACTCGCGCGCAACATCATCTCCTACGCAGGAGAGGGCATGATCGCCATGACAGTTATTTACGATTCCCGCCGCGAAGGCCTCCTCATCGTCGCTTCCGACGAGGGCCCCGGCATTTCCGACATTCCCCGCGCTCTGCGCGACGGCTTCTCTACTTCCGGCAGTCTGGGCATCGGTTTACCCGGCGTGCGTCGCCTCATGGACGAGTTCGCCATCGAATCCCAGCCCGGCCACGGCACAACGATCACGGTGACAAAATGGAAACCTTAAACTCTCCCTCTATTGAATTCGGTGTTGCCAATTTCGCGCTTCCCGGTGAAGGCACTTCCGGCGATTGCCACGTGCTCTGCGCCAGGCCCGGCGGCTTTCTCGTCGCCGCCATCGACGGCATCGGCCACGGCGAAGAAGCCGCCAACGCCGCGAAAACCGCCGCGTCCATTTTCACCAACGCCCCCGATGAGCCCATCATCTCGCTCGTCGAAGAATGTCACCGCGCGCTTCGCTCCACTCGTGGTGTAGTTCTCAGCGTCGCGTCCGTTGATCTTGGGCACGGCATGATGACCTGGCTCGGTGTCGGCAATGTTGTGGGTGGACTGGCGCGCGTGGTCCCCAGAGGCTCGAACTTTCCGGAAATGCTGCTTCTTCGCGGGGGTGTCGTCGGCGAAAAATTGCCTGCTCTTCAAGCCGCCGTTCTACCGGTCTTCGAAGGAGATTTGCTGTTCTTCTCCACTGACGGCATCAATGGACGTTTTGTGGAAACGGTTTCCCCGCGCGAAAATCCCCAGCGAGCCGCCGACCGCATCCTCCAGAAATTCCACACCGCCACCGACGATGCCTTGATCCTGGCCGTCCGCCTGACCGGCATCCAAAAATAAAATCTAGCCAAAAGTTTTGTGCATCCCGTTCTCTGCCACCCGTTTGCTGTTATCGATTCCCGCCTTTCTATTTTCAATTTTCGCCTTTAGCTTATAGCTTACGGCTCAAGGCTTTCGGCTCCCCCAATTTCCATTTTCCAATCTCACATTTCCGCCTAACTGCTGATGCACCCAACTCCAGAATGGAAACATCAAAATAATTGCACCAACCGATTCATTCTTTCCTGTTTTTTCGATGCATATTCCCGTAACTCCGGCTTCGCTCCAGCGTCAAATCTATGAACAAGCGAATTTGAAACTCGCCCGCGCAGTGTACGTCTGGTTTTCTTAGCAGCGTTCCCGCGGTAAATTTGAAAGGAAATCAATCTCATGAAACTTTCGAAACTTTCTCTCGCATTTTTCGGCTCGGCGCTGCTTCTCGCTTCGGCCGCCGTCGCCGGCGACTCCAACAAGGGCTCGCTCCAGCTCTACGAAACGGTCACCGTCGAAGGCAAGGCGTTGAATCCCGGCCACTACACCATCACCTGGGACGGCTCCGGACCCAACGTCCAGGTCACCGTTCTCCAGGGTAAGCAGGCCGTTGCCACGTTTCCCGCTCACGTAGCCGAGCAGGCCACCCGCAACACCGAAGACGCCTACGGCTCCTCCGCCGAATCCGACGGCTCCCGCACCCTGACCGCCATCTACCCCAACGGCAAGCGCTTCTCCCTCGAAATCGGACAAGCCGCGGCCAACCAGGCAACCAGCACCCCAGCCGCCAACTAACTCCGATCCATCATCGGTGGCCCACCCTGCTCCGCCTCAGCGGAAAGGGTGGGTCATATCTTCTCTGTTCCGATCTCAGCGCAGTCTGCGTCCTCCGCCGTCTCTGCGTTAGATCCCCTGTTCGAGCCGTCAACTGCAGACTGTAGACTCTCCTCAAACAATCCTGACACACCTCTTCACATCCCGCGGCTCCTCCAACAACCCCTCCACCCGCTCCAAAAACCTCTCCGTATGCGGCAACTTCGCGTGCGCCTCAAACACCTTCACATCCTTCCACCGCGAATGCAGGTAGTACAGCCGCGCATTCCGCACCGCCCGATACCCATGCACCTCCAAACACCCCGCCTCCCCCCGCGTCGCCGTCACCACTTCCCCCAGCGCCGTCTCGAACGCCTGCTCCTCACCGGCCCGCACCAGGAATCGCCCAAATATGTAGAGTTCCATCCTTAGCCTCCAGGATTGCGAATTCCAACGTCGACGCCGTGGCACAGGCGCCGAGGTCGTGATCGAAAATGGCTCGCGGCCCCTGGCGGTGATTCGCCTTCCCGAACCCGTGCGTCGCACCATTTCGGAGTAGATCGGGCTGCTCCCTCCAGGTCCAACAGCCGCTGTCGACGCTGACTTTGCCAAAGACGTGGCCGCCGCTGTCGAAAGTCATAATGAACCGCTGAACCCGCCTTCATGGGACTAATCCTCGACTCCAGCGTGCTGGTGCCGTGGAACGCCAAGGCAAGAATGCACGACAAGTCCTGGCTGCCCTGACTGGAAAGCTGGATGAAACTGAGATTGGCGCTGAACCTCATCGAGATCCGACCACGCCTGGGGATGAATAAGTCGATGATGTCGCATCAAGCATCGGCGGGGTACGGAACAGGAAACGCTCGTTTCGTGAATTGCGTGTCTCGTTGCTTCTTTACTTCCTCACTTCATTGCATCAATTCCGCCGCTGCTTCGGCAAAAATCTTTGTGTGCCGATCAATATCGGCGGCCGTCGTCTCCGGACACATCAGCGCCATATTGTGGAACGGCGTCAGGAGCACCCCGCGGTTCAGCGCGTACAGATGCAGAAACCGCTCCAGCTCGAAATCCGCCGCGGCCGCCGATTCCCCGCCATTGCGCGGAGCCCGCTGGCAGAAGGTGTACTCGGCGCGGGCGCCGAGGCGCTGCACGTTCCACGGCAACCCATGCTTTTTGATCTCCGCCGCCACGCCATCGTTGAAGCGGACGGCCAGCGGCATCATCTTCTCGAAATTCTGCTCGGTCAGAATGTTTTCGAGCGTAGCGCGCATCGCCGCCAGCGACAGCGCATTCCCCGCCAGCGTTCCGCCGATCCCGCCGACGTCGCAATCCTCCAGGTGGATGCGCGCAGAAATACGCTGCGCCACTTCCTCCGAGCACCCGTATGTCGCCCCGGGAATCCCGCTGCCGATCGCTTTGCCGAAGACGAGCAGGTCCGGCTCCAGCTTCCACTCCGCCGTGCAGCCGCCCGGCCCCGCGCAAATCGTATGCGTCTCATCGGCGATGAAGAGCGAACCATAGCGCTTCGCCAGTTCCTGCGCCTGCTTCCAGTACCCGTCGTCGGGCAGAATGATCCCGACGTTGGTCATCGCCGGCTCGGCCAGGATGCAGGCAACGTCATTGTGCTTCAGCGCTTCCTCAAGCGCATTCAGGTCGTTGAATTCCACGACGCGGGTAGTCTCCGCCGGATTTACCGGCGGCCCGATGTTCCCCCGCCGCGGGCCGACCACGCCGTTTTCGAGTGTGGCGAACGATTCATCCACCGTGCCGTGATAGCAATAATGAAAGACAAGAATTTTCGATCGCTGCGTGATTTCGCGGGCAATGCGAATCGAAAAACGATTGGCGTCGGTCGCGGTCAGCGTGAATTGCCACCACGCCAAACCGAAGCGGCGTTTCAGATCTTCGCCAACGAAGGCGCCATCCTCGGTGGGCAGCATCAGCGTGATTCCCTCTTTCACGCGCTTCGTCACCGCCTCCGCCACCACATCCGGCGAATGGCCAGTCATCGCGCCAGTGTCACCCAGGCACAAATCCACAAACTCTTTTCCGTCCGCGCAGGTGAAATGCGCGCCTTTCGCCTTCGTCACAAAAACTGGAAATTCGCCGGCCCACTTTTTCATCCAGTTCATCGGCACGCCGCCCAACAGCGACTGCTGCGCGCGCTTGTACAACTCCGCGGAACGCGGATGCTCCGCCACAAAGCGTTTCGCTTCGCGCTGTTGCAGTGTTTTGAGTTTTTCGCGATCGGCTGTGGTCATTTGTCGGTGTTCGAAGCGCACAGGCTAAAGCCTGTGCTACTTAGCGCAATTCGTGAATAATTTCCTTGGCCGCATTTGCGCCGGAAGCTCCGGTCAAGCCATTTCCCGGATGCGTTCCGTTGCTGCAGAGAAAGAGCCCTTTCACCGGAGTTTGATAACGCGCCCAATCAAGAACCGGCCGCATCGTGAACAACTGATCGAGCGCCAATTCGCCATGGAAAATGTGGCCACCGGTAAACCCGTAATCGGTTTCCAGATCGAGCGGCGTGATCACGTGCGCTGATTCGACCAGGCGCGGAAGATTCGGAGCGTAGGCGGAAAGCGTCTTGATGACACTGTTCGCCAGTTCGCCCCGACGTTCTTTCCAGGTGCCCTTCTTCAGCTTGTACGGCGCGAACTGGAAGTACGCGGAAAGCACGTGCTTCCCTTCCGGCGCGAGCGAGGGATCCAGAATCGTCGGAATCGTAATGTCCAGAACCGGCGCCGCGGAAATCTCGCCATACTTCGACGCGTCAAACGCCTTCTCCAGATAATCAATCTCATGCCCGATGTGAATGCGCCCCGAAAGCGCTTCTCGGAAACTGTCCGGCCCGACCGTATCGGAAAGCGACGTGAAGTGCGGCAAATCGCCGAGCGCCAAATGCACCTTGGCGACGCTACCGGAAATGCGGAAGTTCTTTACCCGCATGGCAAAGACAGGGTCAAGATTCGCCGGATCAAGCAGCTGGAAGAAAGTGCGCTTCAAATCGACGCCGGAAACCACGGCCTCGCACGCAATCTCCTCACCGTCGGCGAGCACAACGCCAGTGACAGCACCAGCTTTGGTGCGGATCTGCTGCACTTCCGCATTGGTGCGAACCTCAGCGCCCACACTTCGAGCGGCTTCGCCAAGCGCCCGCGAGAACTCGCCGAGCCCGCCGCGCGGAAAAGCCGCCGAGCCGACAGGATGCGGATCAGCAGCAGCGCGGAGCAGCAAGAGCGCGGTGGAACCAGCGGACCACGGACCGAGATTGGCGCCGAAGATGCCGCGGGCCGCAATGGTGGCGCGCAGAAGCTCCGTGTCGAAGAACTCGGCCACGAAATCGGCAACGGCCATCGGACCCCAGCGCAAGAGATCGAAAATGCCCGTCTTGCCGAGGCTGCGGACAGCGCGGCCGGTGGTGAGCAGATTCCAGTAATCTTCCGGCGATGGATGATCGATCGCCGGCGGCGTGATGGAAGCGATATGGCCAAAGACCTGGGACATTTCCTCGAGGGCAGCGGCGAATTCGGCGTAGCGCGTGCCTTCTTTTACGGGGAGATGCGAAAGCGCAGCGACGGTTTTCGCGGTGTCGTTGTAAAAGAGCAAGCCGCGGCCATCCTGCGATGGAGCGAAGAGGCGCGGCTCCGGCAGAATTGTGTGCAGATTGAATTTCTGGAGCTGGAGGTCGCGAGAGACGTCGGCGCGGAGTGGGCCGAGCGTGTGTGAAAGCGTGGAGGCGCTGAAGCCGGGATGAAATTCCTCGGTGATGGCCCCGCCGCCGAGGTGTTCGCGGCGTTCGAGAACAGTGGGCTGGAAGCCTCCCTTGGCCAGATAAAATGCGGTGATCAGCGCGTTGTGACCGCCACCGATGAGAACTACTTTCTGTCCGATGGGCATGGTCAGTTCGCCGCCTTCTTCCAATTTTTCAGGATGACCTGGCTGGCGATGCGGCCGTTGGCGCCCATGATGCCACCGCCGGGATGCGTGGCCGAGCCGCACATGTAGACATTATCGATGGGAGTGCGGTAGTAAGCCCAGCCGGGAACGGGGCGGAGGAAGAAAAGTTGTTCGAGCGAAAGTTCGCCCTGGAAAATGTTGCCTTGCGTGAGGCCAAATTCGCGCTCGAGATCAAGTGGTGTGAGGACTTGCTTGTCGATGATGATGTCCTTGATGTTGGGCGCGTGCTCGGCGATGGTGTTGACGACGTTGTTGCCGAAGGCCTCGCGGTGGTCGTCCCAGGTGCCTTGCGCGAGTTTGTAGGGCGCGTATTGCACGAAGCAGGAGAGAACGTGCTGGCCCGGAGGCGCGACGGAGGGATCGGTGAGGCTGGGGATGACCATGTCGATATAGGGGCGCTGCGAGTAGCGGCCGTATTTTGCGTCGTCGTAGGCGCGCTCCATATATTCCATGCCGGGCGAGATGGACATAGCACCGCGGAGGTGCGCGCCGGGGCCGGGAAGGGCTTTGAAGTTGGGCAACCCGCTGAGGGCGATATTTACTTTGCCGGAGGAGCCGCGGAATTTGTACCGCTTCACGCTTTCAATGAAATCGGAGGGGAGATCTTTGGCGTCCATGAAGGAGAGGAACGTGTGGTGAGGGTCGACACTGGACGAGACGACGTTGCAGCGAATTTCTTCGCCGGATTGGAGGACTACACCGGAGGCGCGGCCATTCCTGTTGAGAATTTTTCCGACCGGGGCGTTGGTGCGAATTTCGACGCCGAGTTCGCGTGCGGCGGCTGCGATGGCGTTAGAGATTTGGCCGGTGCCGCCACGGCTGAAACCCCACGAACGGAAAGCGCCATCGATTTCGCCCATGTAGTGATGGAGAAGAACGTAGGCCGTGCCCGGTGAACGAATGCCAAGAAAAGTGCCGATGATGCCGGAGGCGGACATGGTGGCTTTGAGGACGTCGGTCTCAAACCACTGGTCGAGGAAGTCGGCGGCGCTCATGGTCATGAGCTGGATTAGCGTGTAGCGCTCGTCGGAACTGAGCTCGCGGAAGCGCTGCATCATGAAGTGAAGCTGCTTGAGATCTTTCGGATTCAGCGTGGTGGGATCCGGCGGGATCATCGAGAGCATGGGCTTCACGAAGCGGCACATCGGCGTCATCATTTTGGAGAATTCGTCGTAGGCTTCGGCGTCGAGACGGGAGTGGCGGCGGATTTCGCGCTGAGTTTTGGCGTGATCGTTAACGCGCCAGAGGTAGTCTCCGTTGAGCATGGGGGAGAATGTGCCGTCCAGAGGAAGGATTTCGAGACCGTAGTGGGGAAGATTCAGCTCGCGGATGATTTCAGGGCGTAAAAGGGAAACAACATAGGAACACTCGGAGAAGAGGAACCCGGGAACGATTTCTTCGGTAACAGCAGCGCCGCCGAGGACGCCGCGGCGCTCGAGAACGAGCACTTTTTTCCCGGCTTTTGCCAGGTAGGCGGCGTTTACGAGGCCGTTGTGCCCGCCTCCGATGACGACAACGTCGTAGAACTGCGGCATTCGTTAGGACTCCAGTATGAAGAAGAGGAATTCGATGAAACGTGGGACGAAACATTCTACTGGGAGTGGGGATGGTTCACAAGGAGTTGACGGAATCAGGATTCAAATCCAAAAAGTGCTCGCCTAAGAAGGCGGCCACTACAAAGACAAGAGGGCGGGGCCGTTCGGGTGGGCTCAGGGCAAGCGAGCTCCGCCCCGACAACGGACTTAGGGGCTTCGACTCGGTCGGGGCCCCTCACCGAAGATGATTCAGTTTGGCGTGGTCGCGCTGGCAGCTACTGGGCTGGCCTTTCCGATGGCGTCGCCGTTCACTACTAGTTCGACGCGGCGATTGCGCTGGCGGCCGTCGGCGGTGTCGTTGGAGGCTACGGGTTGCGTTTTGCCAAAGCCCCGGGCGGACATTGAGCTGCCGGGAACGCCTTCTTCGGCGAGGAAATCGCGGACGGAATCGGAGCGGCGTTCGGAGAGTTGCTGGTTGAAATCGTCGGTGCCAACGCTGTCAGTGTGACCTTCGATCTGCAGGGTCAGTCCCCTGTGGGCGAGAAGGATGCCGGAAATCTTTGCCAGCTTTTCGCGGGCTCCTGGTTTGAGTGTGGAGCTTCCCGTATCGAAGAGGACGTCCGACATGTTAACGATGAGACCGCGGGCAGAATCCCGAGTCTGCAGAATCGAATTGAGCTGCTCCAGGAGTTGCGCGCGCAATTGGGCTTTTTCGTTTTCGGCTTCGGCGGCGGCTTGCAAAGCTTTTTGAGTTTGTGCTTCTGCGGCGTGCTGCTGATCGAGAGCAGTCTGGCGAGCCTGCTCGGCCAGCGCTTTCTGTTTGGAGGCCTCGAGGGCGGCCTGTTCCGCTTCGGCTTTTTGTTTGGCGGCTTCCTGGGCGGCCTGTTGCGCTTCAAGTTTCATGCGCTCGGCTTCGGCTTTGGCTTGTTCAGCCTGAAGTCGAGCCTGATCGGCCTCCTGGCGGCGACGGGCTTCCGCTTCGGCATCGGCGCGGGCCTTGGCCTCGCGGTCTTCAGCAGCCTTTTTCTCCGCGGCGAGGCGAGCTTGCGATTCTTCCTCGGCCTTTTGCTTCACGGCCATAACGCGTACTTCTTCAGCGGTCTCGACGACGTCACGAGCTGTGGATTCAACGGTCTTTTTGTCGCGCTTGGAGTGATAGGCGTCTTCGGCAGCTGTCAGTTGCTGCTCTGCTTTGGCCAGCGTGGAAAGAGCGTACTTGCCGCCGCTGGCATTGCGGGCGATGCGAACGGCGTTGCGCGCTTCAAAGAGGTCACGCGGGGTCTTGGGATCGATGCCGAAGATGGCGTTTTCGATTTTGGTGTTCGAGGAAGAGTAGACGCCGCGGCCAAGGAGTTCGTAGGTAGCGTCAATGTTTTCTATTTTGCCGCTGCCCGTGACGGGAATCGTATTTTCAAGGACCACCATGTTTCCGGGTTGCGTCACGGCGAAATAGGGTTCGGCGGTGACGATCATCCCGAAGGTTTGCATGTCGGTGACCGCTTTTACGTGGCCGGCGCCATTTTTTACGGCGACTTCACCGAGGTTTTCGGCGCGTCCCTGGGCGGAAACGGCCCAGAAGACGTAAGTGAGATATTCGAGGCCGAACTTCGTGGCGTCATTCAAGCCTTCAAATTTCGCTTCGATCTCCATGCGGTTGTTCTTGCTCTCGACTTTTACTTCGGCGCCGGCACCCTGCAGGAGCTCGGTGCCCAGGAGGTCGACCTTTGTAGAGCCATTGGCACGGCGATAGTTCACGGCCTTGGTGGTGCGCGCAACGTAACCCTGGGCGGCTTGCGCGATGCCGGGGGAGTCATTTTTGTAGATAGAGGTGCTTTGGGACGCGCACTGGCTGGCCGCGAGCCCGAAGAACAGGATGCTTGGCAAACCGCGATAGCTCGATATGCGTTTCACGTAAAGCTCCTAAACCCAGTCTGGTGAATAGAATGTCTGAAAGCGCCCGCCCTCCGACGGCGAGCGCTGGTGCACAGGACTCTCAAGGTTAACTTCAGGCTAGCAAAATCCGGGCGAAACGCACGGACGTGTGGGGATGATTTATTCAGACAATTACTGTACTTTCGGGCAGGTGGATGGCTCCGGGCGGCACGCGGCCTTGCGGCCACACGGAAATCGAAACTATAATTCGAAGTCCATTTAATGAGCTGAGAGCATGATTTAACGCGAATCACGGAGGCTACGTGCCGGTTGGAACCGCATTTCATGAGAGAACCCTGGCGCTTTGCGAAAGCCTGAACTATCGCGAGTGGTCGGGCTATTACACGGTCGGCGTCTATGAAATGACGCACGAGCATGAATACAACGCCATCCGCAATTCGGCGGCGCTGATTGATATTTCGCCGCTGTTCAAATACCGGGTTACCGGAGCGGATGCGACGAAGTTCGTGAACCGGGTAATTACGCGGGACATTAATAAAGTGGCCGTGGACCAGGTGATTTATTGCTGCTGGTGCGATCCCGACGGGAAAGTGGTGGACGACGGGACGATTACGCGGCTGGGAGAGAACGAGTACCGGTGGACGGCGGCGGATCCGAGCTTGCGGTGGTTTAGCCAGAACTCGCTGGGGCTGGACGTGCAGATCGAGGACATTTCAGAAAAGGTGGCGGCGCTGGCGTTGCAAGGGCCTACTTCGGGGAAGCTGCTGCACGCAGCGGCCGAGGCGAACATTGCGGGGTTGAAGTATTTCCGCGTGACCCATGGAAAGATTACAGGTGTGCCGGTGGATATTTCGCGGACGGGTTATACGGGCGATCTTGGTTATGAGATTTGGGTGCCGTGGAAGGACGCGATCAAGGTTTTTGATGAATTGATGAACAAGGGGCGGGCGTTCGACATCCATCCGGCGGGAATGGTGGCGCTGGATATCGCGCGAATTGAGGCGGGATTGATCCTGATTGAAGTGGATTACATTTCGAGCAAGAAGTCGTTGATTGAAGAGCAGCGCTACACGCCGGGAGAGATTGGACTAGGGAAACTGGTGGATTTGAAGAAAGAGAGTTTTGTTGGGCGCGAGGCGCTGGCGACGGAGGCGAAGAAGGGCGGTTCGGCTCGGCGGCTGGTGGGGCTGGAAGTGAACTGGAATGAGGTGGAAGCGCTGTATGAAAAGATTGGGATGGCGCCGCAGGTGCCGTCGACGGCTTCGCGCGTGGCGGTGCCGGTTTATCGCGAGGGGCGGCAGGTTGGAAAGGCTACTTCCACGACCTGGTCGCCGACTTTGAAGAGGATGATTGCGCTGGCTACGGTGGGACGGGAGAGTTCGGCGCTGGGGACGAATTTGAGTTTGGAATTGACGGTGGAGGCTTCGCGGAAGACGGTTTCGGCGAAGGTGGTGGCGTTGCCATTTTTTAATCCGGCGAGGAAGACAGCGGCAGTTGTAGTTTAGTTTCTTGGCGGGGCTGAGGCTCCGGCTTTCCTGAGAAAACCGAAGAGCACGGGCAAGAATGCCTGTGCCACTAATCTTTAGCGGCGAATTGGGCAGCGCGGGCGAGCAGGGTGTCGAGGGCGGCGCGGTCTAAACACTCCCCTTTCAAAAATACGGCGCGAATTTTCTCGGTGTTGTGGATGTCTGCCAGCGGGTTGGCGTCGAGCAGGACCAGGTCAGCGCGCTGGCCGGGTGCGATGGTGCCTTGCTCGTTGCTGCGGTTGAGGAATTCGGCGGGTTTGGAGGTCGCGGCTTGGAGAGCCTGCATTGGCGTAAGGCCTGCTTGAACGAGGTCAGCGAGGCTGTCGTGCAGGGCGAAGCCGGGGACTAGATTTGGGGCGGTGGAATCGGTGCCGGCCATTATAGCGATGCCTGCGGCGTGCATGTCTCCTACGGCTTTGAGAGAGGCTTCCACCAGTTTGGCGCGTAAGAGAAAATCACCGGGGGTTTTGTTGGCGAGGCTTTCGGCGCGGCCTTGTTTCCAGATTTTTCTGAGATTTTGCGGGATGTATTTCAGGTTCGGATCACCGGCGCGGTCGGTGGCCGGCGTCAGGAAGGCAAGTTCGATAAGAAGCGGAAGCGTGGGAACCTGCCAGGTGTGATTGGCGAGGAGTTTGGCGTAGAGCTTTTGGGCTTTTTCGGGAGAGTACGAGTTGAGGACGGCTTGCTGCCAGGCCCGCTGGCGGAGGCTGGTCTGGCGCGGAGTTTCTTTGTGGGAAGGTGGATGGAGTTGCTGCTCGCGAAGTTCCTCCTCCCTGGAGCTGCAGGCGAGGAGGATCCCGGTGAGGTGTTCAATGCTGGCTTGGCCGGCGTCGGAAGCTTGGGTGGCGGAGATGGAATCGGGGACGTGGCCGACGAAACGGATGTTTTCTTTGCGCGCGGCTAGGGCGATGGCGAAATAAGCGTCGGGCTTGAGGCCGGATTGAACTTTGATGAAATCGACGCCTTCCGATTTCAGCTTGCGCACGGCAGCATCGGCCTCGGCGGGAGTTTGGACAATGATGGAAGGCTGGAAGTAGGGCGGGTTGCCGTCGAGGTAAGGGCCGGTGAAAAAGATTTTTGGGCCGGGTTGATCGCCGGAATCGATTTCCTTTTTTAGCTTTTTTAGTTGGGCTACGTCGCCGCCCATGTCACGGACGGTGGTGATTCCGTTAGCGATGAGAAGCGGGAGGATGAATTCGCGGCTGCCGGCCGGTTCTCCCGCGCCCATCAGGTGGATGTGCATGTCGGCCAGGCCGGGGATCAGGAATTTGCCGGTGGCGTCGATTACCCGGGTGCCGGTGGAGATTTCGAGGGTGGAGTCTGGACCTACGGCTGAGATTTTTTCGTTATCGATCAGGATGGTGGAGTTTGGTTGAGGAGGGGCGCCGGTGGCGTCGAGTACGGTGACGTGGATGATGGCGATGGTGGCGGGGTGGGGTTTGTGGCAGGCGGAGAGAAGGAAAAAAAAGGAGAGTAGGAGGTGCGGACGAATGGTTTTAGGCACATTCGTATTGTAGCGGAGTGGGGTGCGTTAAAGCGTGAGCGGAAGACCTGAAGCTAGCCGATACGCCTTGGCAGAGAATTGAGCGGCTGTGGAGGCTGTGGATTATTTCGTGACGAGTGCTTCGGAATTGATGTGGTAGCCGGCCAGCGTCACATTGTCGCCGTTCAACCGGAAGACGAATTCCTCGGTAGCGTTGTCAGCATCGTACTGGGCGGCGTAGGTGAGGCGGAGAAACTTGCCTGCAGTTCCGTAGTTAATGATATAAGTCTGCCGATTGGCACTCTTCACGGCGCCAAGCTTGCGATGGACGGCGTCGAGTAAGGCCACAAATCTTTCCTGAGAACTCGCGTTTTTCATGGCCGGATCGGAGGCTAGGTAGATCTGGTCGAAATTTCCGGCATTCAGGTCCGCGTGAAACTGGGTCACGGCTGCTTCTGCGCTGGCAATCTGTTGTTTTCCTCCGCAGCCCACGACGAGAAGCACCAGCCACAATGCCGACAATGACGTAAATAGGGTTCGCGGCATCGCAAGCCTCCTGCGATTCCAATTTTCAATCATGCTTCTTCTCGACTAGGCGATTGTACTTCTTGAGGACGGCGCGGAGCTGGTCATGCGGAAGCGACGTAACGTGGTGGTTATCGATGCCGGTCATGGAGTCGGCGGCGATCATGGCGTTGACGATGGATTCTTCGGTGGCTTGGACGACGGCGGCGAAGATCGGGTCGAGGTTGGCGTTGGGGAGCATTTTTATTT
>Ga0210399_10000147_pt1 | contig 54706 bp, 36 predicted proteins | sample IncBWC14MmetaG_FD_150865 | JGI IMG/M metagenome (GOLD analysis project Ga0210399, IMG submission 150865) | Forest soil microbial communities from Barre Woods Harvard Forest LTER site, Petersham, Massachusetts, United States - Inc-BW-C-14-M | ecosystem: Environmental > Terrestrial > Soil >...
GCAATGCGTGAAGCTGACCAGTACTAATCGCCCGTTCGGCTTAATCATAAAACTTTCTCAAACCGTCTTTGAGGAAGAAGCAGATGTGGCTTCTAGAAGAGTCACAGGCTAGTTACGCCTTTTCTGCCCAGTGTTGTTCGACCTGCAGTCGAACTTGTAATGCCAGCCAATGGTCGGTCGTCTTATGACCGCACATCATTTCTGTTGTCGCACTCGCGATCCTTTGCTCGGGATGAGCTCAGGAATCCGTTCGCGAGTTTCCAGTTTCCGGTGGTTATACCGCGAGGGTCACACCCGTTCCCATCCCGAACACGGAAGTTAAGCCTCGCCGGGCCGATGATACTGCACGGGCAACTGTGTGGGAACGTAGGTCGCTGCCGGGATTAAATTAAAAAAGGCCGGTCTGAACCATTCAGGCCGGCCTTTTTTTGTTTGGTGTACTCCGCTTAGTAAGGTATTTTTCCTTCCCATAACTTAGCTGCACGTTTCGCCTTGCCAATTCAAGATCGCGAACCGAGCAGCTTGTGGAGCCGGAGGTGGCCATGAAAGCCTGGAGTCTTCTGATCCTCTCTGCCTGTGCGATAAGTGCTGCCACCGCGCAAACGCCTGCCAACGACTGGATGTCTGATTCGCTGGGTTTAACTCAGCTGAAGAAGTATTCAAGCCATCGCGTCTCCAGCGGCAATAGCTATATCGCCAGCAACGACGACAGCAAGCGCATCATGCCGGGCGACACCCTGGTCATGGCGGACGTCCGAGGTCCCGGCATGATCACCCATATTTGGTCGACCGTGGCCAGCAACGAATTTGCCTGGCCACGGCTGCTCCGCCTACGCATTTATTACGACGGCCACAAAACGCCCAGTGTCGATGCGCCCCTCGGTGATTTCTTCGGCGTCGGGCACGGCTCCGAGCGCAATCTGAACTCCCTGATGATTCATGACAGTTCCTTCGGCCGCGCGCGCAATAGCTACTGGCCCATGCCTTATAGAAAGTCTTGCCGCATCACCGTGACCAACGAAGGCGACCGCATCGTCCCCATGTTTTACTACCACGTGGACTATCGCTCTTACCCGTCGTTGCCCTCTGACGTCGCTTATTTTCACGCTTACTATCGTCAGGAACGCCCGGCGCGCTCCGGGCACAATTACGAGTTTCTCAACATCCACGGAACGGGTCATTACGTCGGCACGGTTCTCAGCGTCGTCCAGACGCAGCTCTCCTGGTTCGGTGAGGGGGACGACCTCTTCTACATCGACGGCGCAGAGAAACCGCAGATTTACGGCACCGGCTCAGAAGACTACTTCAATGACGCCTGGGGCCTCCGCGATTCCGACGGCCCCTGGACGGGCACACCTATCGCCGAAGGCGAACGGCTCGGATCGCGGCTCAGCGCTTATCGCTGGCATGTGCCCGATCCGATCGCGTTCACCACTTCGTTGTGGGCAGGTATCGAGCACGCCGGTTGGACGGCGAACGAAGACGGCTCCGTGCGTTCCGCCTTTGAAGAGCGGCCCGATTATTTCTCCAGCGTGGCCTTCTGGTACCAGAAAGGTGTCAACGAAGGCTTGCCCGAACCACCCTACGGACGCGCCCGCCTGCCCTTTGGCAATGCCCAGCAAATTGCTGTGGAGGATTCCCTGGCTGAGGTAAGAACCGAAGGCGGCCAAGCCACCGTCCAGCGCGAAGTCGATTGGGCCAAGGATTTGCTTTTCTTCGAGGCCCCAGGGCCAGGCGCAAAGATGCACGTGCCCATCGACATTCCCGAGGCCGGCCGCTACGAACTCGTCGCCGAGATTGCCCAGGCTCCCGATTACGGAGACTACCTTGCGCTGCTCGACGGCCAACCGACCAATCTTGATACTCGCCAGGCCGCCACCTCAGAAATTCCTTTTCCCGGCCCGGAGGTTTTTCACAACTATCTGCCGGAAGTTTACGTCGCCAAGGACCGGCCTCTCGGCATGTTTGACCTCACCAAAGGCCGCCACCTGTTGACTTTCGTGTGCATGGGTCGAGATCCGCACTCCGCCGGTTACAACTTCGGCATCGAAGATCTCGTCCTCGAGCGCGTTCCCCAGCCGGAGCCTCTGTCGCCAGCCTCGGAAGCCCAGGGTCCAGCAACTGCCGCTGGTGCGATCGTCTATCGTGGCCGGCCGCTGTCCTACTATATCGCCCGGCTCAAGAACAGCTCGCCGGCGGATCGTGCGGGCGTACTTCGTGCCATCGGAAATTTTGGGCTAGACGGGGCAACTGCCGTCACCTTGCTCGCCAATGCTCTTTCCGACGGATCGCCTGATGTTCGAGGAGCGGCGGCAGGCGCTCTTGCCGAAGTCGGCTCACCGGGCGCCACGGCAGTACCAGGGCTGGCGAAGCTGCTTGCGGATTCCGCACCTCGTGTCCGCTCCGTTGCCGCCGTCGCGTTGAAAAATATGGGGACTGCCTCGGCTCCTGCGCTTCCTCAACTTGTCGCCGCGCTCGATGATCCAGTGGATTACGTTCGTGCCGCTGCCGCCGATGCTCTGGGTGCGATCGGCCCTAGCGCGAGGGCGGCCGTCCCTCCCTTGATCCAGCGTCTCGCCGCCCAGCATGAATCAAATTTCGTCTTCGATAGTGTCATCTACGCGCTCGGTGACATCGGTCCCGACGCGGCCGCCGCCATTCCGGCGCTCAAGGAAATGGCACGCCGGCCGCGGTTAGCCTACCCTGCAGAAGAAGCCATCCTAGAAATCGAAGGAAAGCCCGTCCCGACCTATCACTAGTTGCGGGTAACACGGATCCGCACACCGGGTGGTGATCACGGCCGGACCGCTGGGCTCAACATCCTTCCCCGTCGCATCAGGACTTGCGGATTCAGGGGCAGATTTCAGTCGCAGAAAGGCACCGACGGGAGACGCCACCTCTGCCCTGGTTTCTTCCGCCAGCCTCGAAATATGGCCGAATCATTAACGTTAGCTATCTGAATAGCTAGGCCTGTGACCGGGAGGGCGCAGGCGAAAAAGTACTATTGACCTCAGCAATTCGCAGGACTACGTTAAAGGCGTCTACCCCCCGGGCCCAGCACCACTTCCGCAGAGAGGCTGCCTATGGCCATGAAGCTCGCTCCAAGCTCACTAGACGCTGCTGTACAAGAACGATGGGAAAGATTGCGAAGCCACAAGCGCATCATCTCCCGGGTGAAGTTACTCGTGGAGTGGGAGCAGGGCGGAACGAAGGAACGCGCCAACGCCGTTACCGTGGACGTGAGCCACACCGGCTGCATGGCCGTGGTGGGAGCAGACCTGCCTTTGCGCAAACGCGTCCGGCTGATCCAAGCGGAGACGGGACGCAAGGCCGAAGCCGAGGTTGTCTGGCGCAGCCATGAAGCCTGGGATGCCGGCTTCGAACTGGTGCAGCCGGATGCTACATTTTGGGGCCTGAAATAATCGGCTTTGCGCCGCCCTGGTCTGAACCTATTGAGGCCATTTCTCCTTCGGCAGGCTCTTCTGAATCGTTTCCAGATTCTGAAATCCATCCTTGATGACGGTTTCCTTGACATTTCCCCTGGTCACCACGACCGAAGTCAAGAAAATCGCCGGGATAGTTCCATCTTCGAGCGTGAAAGCAGACGTAGTCTTGACTGGTTTGCGCTTTGCCGCCGCGACAGCGGCTTCGGCCGCCACCGTTGCTTGTGAACCGAGCGGCTTGTAAATGGTCATCGTCTGGGTGCCATCGAGAATGCGAATGATGGCCGCCAGATCGGCGTCCTGGCCCGAAACCAGAACCTTGCCAGCGAGTTTGTGCTCCGCGAGCGCTTGGATCACTCCTCCCGCTGTGCCGTCATTGGAGGCGACGACTGCGGCGATGTCGCCTTTGGTGGATTCAATGGCCGCGGACATGTGCGCGTAGGCTTCCGCTGGGTCCCAGTCCTTGCTCCAGGTGTCCGAGACAATCTTGATGTCGCCGCGATCCACCAGCGGCTTCAGGACTCTCATTTGCTCATCGTGCAGAAGTTTCGCGTTGCCATCCGTGGGAGAACCGCCGATTAAGACGTAGTTTCCTTTCGGAGCCAACTGAGTGAGGAAAGCTGCCTGCAAGTTGCCGACCGCAGAAGCGTCGACTCCTATAAAGAGGGTTACGTCCGGATCGCGGACCAAGCGTTCGTAACAGAGCAGCGGCACCTTCTTGCTCTTCGCGGCACTGACGATGCGCACGGCTTTTTCCGTATCGTGAGGCACGAGAACCAGAGCCTTGATGCCGGCAGCCAGCAGCTTCCGGGCTTGCTGCAACTGCAATTCGTCGTCGCCTTCGGCCGTTTCCACCAGCACATCCGCGCCTAACTCCGCGGCACGTTTCTGGAATTTGTCGAGATCCGTCTGCCACCGTTCAATTTTCAACGAATCCATCAGAAAGCCGATTTTGAGAGTTTTGGATGAAGCTTGTTGGTCTTGCGCTTGCAGGTGAGGGGTGGAGAAGGCCAGGGCGGCAGCAAGAATGGCGAACGGCAGCCCTCTCCTCGGGAGAGTTAGCATCGAATGACCTCCAAAGCCATTAGAGGAACCGTAGCACTGCCACGGAAGCGGTTCAACGACAATGCTATAGGGCGCACCCAATGCGTACTGTTGAAGGCTCGGCTATCGTACCGCGAAAGATACTAGCCTAGAGGGGTTGTCAAATGCTTACCGGCTCCCGCTGATGAATTGGTCGATGCCGGGCGAGATGCGCTCGCTGAAACGGGCGACCCACAGCGCCGCCACGATGCCAGCAAACACATCCATCGTATAGTGGGCTCGCAGGATCAGCACCGTGGCGACCTCGAAAATGACAATCAGTACCGCCAGCGCTCTCAGCCACTGCCGGCGCAAACGGGTTAGCTCGAGGGCTCCGAAAACCGCGATGGCGGTATGCCCCGAGAAGAAAAAATCATTGGCCACATTGTAAGTCACCAGGAGCGAGGGGAAACCTGGGTAATGCCAAATCATATTCGGCGGAGGTGGCAACGCGCAGATGGCCTGCATCAACTGGCGCAGGGCCATGAGCAGGAACAATCCGAGGAAGGGGCGAACGCTTCCGCCGAAAAGCCAGCGTCCCAGAAGGAACAGCCCCAAAGCGTCAATGAGCGCGGAGCTTACGATCAGCAGCGCGTTGGCCGCGCCGGGGTTGCGACCGTAATAGGAGTTGAGTCCAGCCGTAAGGTTGTGGAGCGCGTCGCCTATGCCGGATGCGGGAGCAGTCCTAGCGCCAATCAGTGACTGCGTCCAGAACCACAGCGCCAGGACCGTTCCGGTCACCACCAGGCGGCGCAGCAAGCGCTGGCGGTAGCGCGAGTTTTCAGCTTCTGTCATAGCAGGCTCTTCGTCGCCGGGCGACGTTTAGCTATTCGCGGAGCGTCCGTTGGGTCATCTCCAGCGCCAATCCGCGCGCTTTGCGCAGATCGAGTTTTCCCGTGCCAAGATAGGGAAGACTCTCGATTCTCAGGAACTGCTCCTTCCGCGGCCGCCACAGCGCAGGCAAGTCACTCTTTCCCAATTTCTCGAGGCATTCTTCCAACTTGTACTCATCCAAGGTGTGGAGTACGACGAGGCGCTCGCCTTTCTTTTCATCGGGAACGGCAGTGACGACAAAAGTCTGTTCCGTGGCGCCGGCCAATTCCTGCAGAAGGTCCTCGACTTTGATGTGCGGCACCATCTCGCCGCCAATCTTGCTGAAGCGGCTCAAGCGGTCGGTGATACGCAGGAACCCATCTTCGTCCATCCTCGCGACGTCGCCGGTGTTGTACCAGCCGTCGCGGAGAACTTCGGCGGTTTTCTCCGGCTTGTTCAGGTAGCCGCGCATGATATTCGGGCCGCGCACGAGCAGCAAGCCCGGCTCGTCCACTCCCACGGGTTCGAACGTGTCGGGATCCACAATTTTCACGGTGATGCCCGGCAAAGGATGGCCAATACTGCCGCGCTTCGCCCCCACCTGGCGGAACGACGCAGCACGAAAATCGATGGTGTTCACGCTGACCGCCGGCGAACACTCGGTGCAGCCGTAGCCTTCGTGCGGACGAATCCCGAACTGATCTTCAAAAGCTTGTGAAATTCGGTCGGGCAGTTTTTCCGCGCCGGCCATCACGAAACGCAGACTGCCAAAATCTTCCGGGGTGCAGCGGCGCGTGTAAGCATTCAGGAACGTCGGCGTGGCGAGAAGCATGGTGACCGCGTACTTGTTCACCAGCGCGCCGATAACCCGCGAATCCAGCGGATTGGGGTGAAAGACGACGCCGATGCCCGTGGCGGCGGGCAGGCAAAGCGTTCCCGTAAAGCCAAACGAGTGAAAAAACGGAAGAATGCCCATGATGCGATCGTCGGCATGCAGCATGAAAACCTGGTTTAGCTGCTCCACGTTTGAAACAATATTGTAGTGAGTGAGGATGACCCCCTTGGGGTCACCCGTCGAGCCGCTGGAAAAAATAATCGTGGCGACATCGTCCGGCGACGCGGGACGATGGCCACCCGCAAATTTCGCCACTGCCTTGGCCGGCAAGAGGCTTGCCGCCAGTGCGGCGAAGGCCCGTTCGCCAAAACCTGCATCCTTGGCAACGTCTTCGATGAAAATGATTTCACCCGGAGGCTGGATTTTAACTTTCTCTAAAAAGACCCGTGCGGAGACGATCGTTTTCAGGTTGCACTGCTGCGCGCAGGAAGCCAGCGTTTCATTCGAAACGGTGTAGTTCAGGTTCACCGGCACCTTGCCCAGCAACATTGCCGCGTAATTCACCAGCGCGCCAGGAACCGATGGCGGCAGCAGGACGCCGACCATGTCCTGCCCATGCCATTGCTTTCCTAAGCGTCGCGCGAGGACCAGAGCTCCCACCAGCGCCGAAAACCAACTCAGCTTCGGCCGTTGCCCGTCGGCCATGGCAAAGCGGAAGGGGTGCCGGCGCGCCGAATAAATAAATGATTGAGGCAACGTGTGCATGCGTTTTTTGCGGCGCACAAAGGCTTCCGCGCCCAGATCCTGCACAGCTCGGCGCACCTCCTGGGCGGTTGCTGTCGGAGGGAGCGGTTTTCCAAAAGTGACGCGCACCGGGTAGGGAATCTGCCGTGGAAACTTCCATAAAAAACGACCACCGGCAAAGCTGAAGATCGAGCCCCACACACCATCCAGATTCACGGGAATGATAGGCACGTCGACGCCTTTGATGATGCGCTCCATGCCGCGGCGAAAAGGCAACATCTGGCCGATGCGCGTCATCTGCCCTTCCGGGAAGATGCAAACGACTTCGCCATTTTTCAAAGCTTCAGTGGCTAGGCGCAAAGAATGGATCATTTCGCGCGGACCTTGATCGGACGCGATGGGAATCACTCCCATGATCTTTGCAAATGGTTTTACGAGCGGGTGCTCGTAGGAGCCCCGGAACATGATGAAGCGGATCGGCCGATCAAGGGAAGCAATGAGCAGCACCGCATCGGCCATGGAAACGTGATTGGGGGTCAACAGCACTCCGCCCCGCGCTGGCACGTTCTCTCGCCTTTCCACATCCAGGCGGTATAGGGTGTGCGTGGCAATCCAGAGGATCAAGCGCAGCAAGGAATCCGGCAACAGCCACACCGTGTAGATCGTGGCCACCAGGGACATCACTGCGGTCCAAATAAAGAAAGACGCCAGCCCGGTGTGCAGATAGTGAGTTGCGCCGGAGTAGATCGCCGACGCCGTAATCACACCAACGAAGGAAAGAAAGTTGGCGAAGGCGATGACGCTGCCTTTGTGACTTTCTTCCGGGCGGTGTTGGATTAGCGCGTTGACCGGAACCACAAAAAATCCACCCGCAAAACCGAGCGCTCCCAGGAGGAGAAGAACTTGAAGAAAGCCCAATCCGTGAATGGAGATGGCGAAAGCAAATGCCGACATTCCGATGGCCCCCAGCGGGATGAGGCCGTACTCGATCTTTCCAGACGACAGTAAACCGGCGGCGTAGCTTCCGACCCCGATGCCAATCGCCAGGGCCGCTTGCAAATAGCCTCCCCGCGTCTCGTCGAGGTGCAAGACTTCGCGGCCGTAGAAAACGATCACGAACTGCAGTAGGGCGCCGAGAAACCAGAAATAAGTATTGCCGGCAATCGCCAGGTGCAGGACGCGGTCCGGCCGAACCAGCTGAATTTGGTTCTTCAGATCGCCAAAGATGTTAAAGCTAAATTTCTTGGAAGGGTCAGCGGGCGGCACTCCGGAAATTCCGAAGCTGGCCGTCAGGCCAAACAAGGAACAAGCTCCGAAAATCAAGCCAGCAATCGCTTCACGCCCATGAAAATGCTGCGCCAGCGATGGGCCAATCACGGCACCGGCAATAATGGCGAGAAAAGTCGTGAGTTCGAGAATCCCGTTGCCCCAGGATAGCAATCTGTCGGGCAGAAGTTCAGGTAGCAAACCGTATTTCGAGGGGCCGAAGAAGGCGGCTTGCGTGCTGGCCAGGAAAATCACCGCATAAGCCATACGGGTATTACCGCGCGTGAACGCGTACATGGCAAAAAGCATCGCCGAAACTTCGAAGATCTTTGTCGAGATCGCGACGCTTCGTTTGCTGAAGCGGTCGGCCAGGAATCCGCCAGCCATCGAGAACAAGAGGAATGGAAGCGCGAATAGATTCCCGATGACAAAAACCAGGAAATCTTTCTGTGAAGCTGTCGGATTGGTCCCCAGGATCAGGAAAATGACAAAGAATTTCAGCCCGTTGTCATTGAAGGCGCCTTGGAACTGCGTGGCGATCAAGCTCCAAAAACCGAGCCGCCACTTTTTCTCGGGCTCAGGGATAGAAAGATTTTCTTCGGCCGGCATGCCCGCTCACCCAAGCGTTCGGATTAGAACGTAAGTAGTCCATTTAGTCTAGCAATCCCGAGTCATTCCGGCGCGAAGGGCCTCCGCGCCCTGTGCCGAAAACGGGACGCCGACGCTCCGGAAGCACGCCCCGTCCTCGGTTCGCGATACCATAACCTCCTCCCTGAGGGGGCGGAAATGAACACGGAACGCGGAACTCAGACGGTATTAATAACTGGCGCCACGGATGGATTGGGGAAAGCCGCGGCGCTTTTGCTAGCCGACCGAGGCTATCGCGTTTTCGGTGCGGGGCGCTCCGCGGAGAAGCGCGCGCGGCTCGATGCTTTGGCGAAAGAGAGGAAACTCTCGCTCGAAACCCTGGAACTGGACGTGGCTGACGACAGCTCGGTCGAAAATGCCGTTGCTTCCGTCTATCGGAAGGCCGGCGCGATCGACGTGTTGATTAACAATGCCGGACTTGTCTACGTTGGCGCCGTCGAGGATCTGCGCCTGGAAGACTGGCGGCGGCAATTCGAAACGAATTTTTTCGGCGTAATCCGTGTGACCCAAGCTGCCCTTCCCCGGATGCGTGAACGCCAGAAAGGGCGCATCTTGATGATGAGCTCGGTTTCTGGTTTTGTGACTCCGCCAACCCAAGGCGCCTACAGCGCATCGAAACACGCCATCGAGGCGCTAAGCAACGCCTTGCGTCATGAACTTTATCCGTTTGGCATTCACACCATCCTCATCCAGCCCGGCTACATCGTGACCAACATTCAACCTACCGCCATGGAACTCGCCGAAGCCTATCAGGAAAAATTCAAGAACGGGCCGTACGCCAAAATCTATGCGTCCTATTTGGGAAATGCGACCAGCACGCGGGCGCAGTCCAAGACCACTCCGGAGGATTGCGCGCGCATCATGTTGAAAGCCATTGAAGCGCCCCGGCCAAAGGCGCGCTACGGCGTAACCTCCCTCGCCACCTTCGCGAAGTTGGCCAAGTGGCTGCTGACCGACAGCGCGGCCGATGGTTTGATTCGCCGAAGGTACGGAATCACGCGCGAAAACTAGCCGCCCGAGACTCAGGGATTGGAAATCTGGAAGGAAAGGCTGTTCTCCCGCTGCTCTTGCCAGGTCTTGGACCACGCCTCATGGACCGGGCTCTCTGCGTAGTCGGCAGCGGCTTCAGCGCTGGTGAACTCGATGGCATAGACGCCGCTGAAATCCTTGATCTGGTTGCGCGAGGTTTTCAGCCATACGTTCTTGATGCCCGGGATTTTTCCGGCCATCTGCTGGATGCCGTTGATCGCCTTTTCCCGGTCGTAATTCGAAACATTGTCTCTGAACTTGTACACCACCACGTGGAGCACCGTTTTCGGCTGGCCAAAGCGGTTCTGGACCGCCGCGCTGCGCGCGTGCCCTGCCGCGATTCCGGCAACGAATATCACCGCGCCCGCAAAAATTTCGAAGGCGCGTCTCATGGCTGATGTCATTATCTTCCTCCGCAAGCGAACCCTGCCAGTTTATGTAAGGCGTCTACCTCAAAGCAACCCGCAGCCAAAACCCAGCGCGAGCACTCCCCAAATAGTTTGACGCCGGAGCGCCCGGGCCGTTACGCTGCCAAGGCACACATGTCGAGGGCCGAATGGATTGGTCGGGTGGAGAATCAGAAGAGCAACAGGCGGAACCCGGGGCGCTGCCGCAGTTTCCACGCATCTGGATCGGGTACTTGTTGGGTGTAGCGACGCTAATTGCGGAAATCGTCGCGGTTACCTTGCACCCAGAACTTGCCAAAGAGCCACTGACCATACCGCCGGTGTATCTGTTTCTTGCGAATTTCGTCAGTCTCGTCTATTGGCTGGTTTGTGTTTACGAATTCCACCTAGTGCTGATGCAGGCGTCGGCGGGCAGCTACGCCATCAAGCCGCTTCGGGCCGCCTGGTTTCACTTGATCCCGATTTACAGCCTCTACTGGGTTTTCAAGTGGCCGCGGGAACTGGCGCGGTTTGTGAACGGCCGTGTGGGAACATCGCTAATGAGGCCCAATAGAACTGGGTTGGCGGTGTTCATGGCCTTTGCCGTGTTTCTGGTGCTAAGCCACGGGATCGGCATGATTGCGCTGTTCTGGGCGGCATCGTATCTGTCGCGATGCCTGCGCTACGCTTTGTCGGCGCGGCGCGTCTCACCTGCGGGGCCACTGCCTTTTTCGTGATGGTTCACTCTTTAGGAGAGTAAATGCAAACAGGGTTACGGTGGTTGTTGTCATTCTGTCTGACTGCTAGCTGTGCACCGAGAGGCCGAACTCAAGGTCAAGGCCAAACCAAGCAACTGGCGCACGACATTTTCAAGCAACTGATCGAAATCAACACGACTGACTCCGTTGGCAACGTCACCACCGCGGCCGAAGCCATGGCTAAGCGTTTGCGCGACGGAGGATTCGCCGAGGGTGATCTCCGCGTGGCCGGTCCCAACGAACGCAAGAAAAATCTCGTGGCGCGTTTTCGCGGCACCGGAAAACGCAAGCCCATCCTGTTCATTGGCCACCTGGACGTAGTCGAAGCCCTGCGCTCGGACTGGACCACCGATCCTTTCGAATTCATCGAGAAAGACGGCTATTACTACGGCCGCGGCACCGAAGACATGAAGGAAGGCGACGCCATCCTGGTCACCAATTTCATGCGCTTAAAAAAGGAAGGGTATCTGCCCGACCGCGATCTGATTCTTGCCTTGACCGCCGATGAAGAAGGCGGCTCGTTCAATGGCGTCGACTGGCTGCTCAGGGAACATCGCGATTGGGTGGACGCGGAATATTGCATCAATCTGGACGGCGGCGAATTTGAGAAGGACAAGGACAAGCGGCTCCTCGCGGGAATCCAAGCCAGCGAAAAAGTCTATGTCGATTTTCAATTCGAATCGCTGAATCCCGGCGGGCACAGTTCGGTACCCAGCCCGGACAATGCCATTTATCATCTGGCCGGCGCGCTATCCCGCTTGCAATCCTATTCGTTCCCCGTAAAGATCAACGAAATCACGCGCAGTTATTTCGAACGTACTGCCGCAATGGAAAGCGGACAGGTTGCCGCGGATATGAAAGCAGTAGCCAAGCAACCGCCGGATTCCGCCGCCGTCGAACGCCTTTCCGCCATGTCCTATTACAATTCGCTCTTGCGCACCACCTGCGTCGCCACCATGCTCTCCGGCGGTCATGCGCCAAATGCGCTTCCGCAAACCGCCCGTGCCAATGTCAACTGCCGGATTTTTCCCGGTGAAGATCCCGAAGAAGTCCACAAAGCCCTCGAACGCGTAGCCAACGATCCGAAAGTTAGAATCAGCGTAGTCCCGCAATTGACTCCGGACGGAAAAGTGGTGCCGGTCGTGCTGGTGCCCCCGTCGCCGTTACTCCCGGAAGTGACAGAGGCCATGGAGAAGGTCTTGAGCGTCGCCTGGCCAGGAGTTCCTCTCGTCGCGACCATGTCCACTGGCGCCACGGACGGAAAATACGCCCGCATTGCCGGTATCCCGACGTACGGCATCTCCTGCATGTTTTTTGACAAGAACGACAATCGCGAGCACGGAAAAGACGAGCGCGTCGGCGTCGAGGATTTCTACGACGGCGTGGACTTCGGCTACAAGCTTATAAAAGAACTCTCTCGACCACACTGAGAAACAGGCCAAGACACAGCAAGAGCTGGAGCAAAAGAAAGCGGCCCGGGGAAGAGGTTTTCGCCGGGCCGTAATATGGTCGAATGGCTGGATTTAGCCGACTACGGCTTGCCTTGCGCCGATGCACTGGTCGGCGTCGCCGCGCTGGCGGCAATGGGTTTAGCCGCTTCGGTCCCATAGCGCATCAGGTACGGCATGAAAGGAGTGACTTCAAACGGCATCTTCTCACGTTCCGCTACGGTGCCCACCGGCTTGCTCTTGATGAGCTCCAGTTTGTCGTTCCAAGGATCCAGTTTTACGCGTCCGCCGATCGGAAGCGCCGCGATCATCTGCGGGTTCTGTTTCTGGTCGACCGGGATCGAGGACCGCAGATCACCGATGACCGGCACACGGTCGCCGAGGTGCGGGCTGATCAAGTTCGGAATTTCCTTCTCGCGCGACGCCAACGCTGTGAGGAACAGCCCGGCGTTGCCAAGCTGGTTCTTATAAGGAGAATTGTTCAGCAGTTGCATCGCTTTTATGTTGGCGGCCTTTTCCTCATCAGGAGTCCGCGCAAATCCGAAGTGGCGAAAGGTTTCCTTGTCGTCGATCAGCAATTGATCGAAGAAGGCGTAGCTGGAATCGAGCCGATGGCCAAGTACCACATGGCTGAGTTCGTGCGCGATCATCGTGGCAAGGCTAGCCTCATCCGGCAGCACGTCGATCAAGCCGCGGCTCATCACAATGGTGTGCCCAACGGTGTAGGACTCTAGCGTCGAAGTCATCATCACCCGGCAACGTACATCGGGTTCCACGTCGATATTGTTGGTGACCTCGAGGTTATTGACCACCGTCTCGAGAACCTTGTCCACCTCGCCGCGCGGCGCGATCAATCCGATTCGCTCCAGGCGATCGATCACGTTGTCTTCTGCTTGGCGGTCCCAGGAGCGCTGCGCTTGAATGGGCGAAAGGTCATTGGCCGTCTTGGTGTCGTCTTGCACGGGGGTCTCCACCAGGATCTTGCTCAATTCCTGTTCCTGGCTGGCGTGGCCCAGGTTATAGCCCCACAAGCGCGTCTGCGCCTTGAAGTCCAGCTTTTTCGACAGATTGTAGTGCACGTCTTTTTCTTCACTGTACACGAAGGAAGGCACCCACACGCCCGGCTGCACGTTGGCGCGCCAGCTGTCGAAGTGGAACCACCAGCTGGAGTGTCCGTTGCCGCTATAAGCGCCATTGAAGCGGACAACGTTGTAGTCCTGATCTTCCACCCAGATGCGCCCGAGGAACCTGCCCTTGCCCTTGCCGGACTTCTCCTGCGGCGTGACGTCGAATACCAGGCAGCGCACTTCCCCCAGGAATTCGCGGCGCACGTAGTCAAACTTGTAGTGCTGCTTGTCGAATCCATTCGTGTCGATGAAGATCATTTGCAGGAAGCCATCCGGCACAAATTGCAGCGCGAAAGAAAAGAAGTTGCCAATGGAGCCGAAGATCTTTTTCCCCTTGCCGCTGGTGTCTGTCAAGGAAACCAGCGAGACGCCCTTTGCGAAGTCGGCGCGGCCAAGAAAATACTTGTCGCCGGCGGGAGTGTAGCCAAGATCCTTATCGGGCTTGAGGTTCTCCACGAGCGGCGAATACTGCCGGATTTGCTGGCTCGCCCGGTTTTCATTGGTGATTACCCGGTCGATGACGTCCTCCATGGTCCGCGCCTGATCAGCTGGTCGGGGGGCCGCCGAAGCGGCAAGGGCGCCCAGCCCGCTCAAAATCAAAGCGAAGATAGTTGTCGTTACCTTGCGCATTTTCTCTCTCCCCTCAATATGCCAAACGGAATTCAATTCGAACGCGCGCCGGAAAATCCACTGTCTGACCGTCGCGTCTGGCAGCCTTGAACTTGATCTGCTGCGCTGCCCGCGTTGCCGCTTCATCGAGACCATGGCCCAGACCGTTTACCACCTTGATTACCTGGATGCTGCCATTCGCTAGAAATACCATGTCCAGAACTACGTCACCTTCTATTTTGAGAGTACGTCCTTCGGCGGTGTACTCCGGACGCGGTTTTTCTAATATGTCAACAGGCGTCGTGGCGCCTTCGCCGCTCGAAGCTTTCTTCTTGGGCGCTTCCGTCGCCACGGTCTGATCCGCAAAACCCGTGGACTGCAGCGCGCCCCGCTTGGCGGCTGGCGGGGGATTCGCCGTGCCGTTGCCAAATCCCGTGCTCGCTACGGTGCCGCGAATTCCTTTGTCGCCGCCGGTGCCGTTGCCGTATCCCGGCCCACCCGGTAAGGCGGGCGAGCCAAGACGATTGACATTGGTCGCTTTGTTGGGGTCACCCTTGCCGGCAACTCCGTTGGGATCGCCAAAGCCGCCGGTTTGCACTTTGTTCACCGGAGCCACCACCGTTGCCGGTGCGGCGCTGCCCGACGACATCATGCCGACTTTGACTTCATCTTTCGGCTTCTTCGGCTGACTGGTCGGCGTATCGATCTTCACCGGCTCGAAAACCGGATTGAGTTCCACGGGCTTGGCATCCAAGGTTTTTATCTTGGGCGGCTCCACTTTTGCCGCAAGGAAGACGTGCGTCTGTTTGGGGTTCAGCTTCACCGGTTCAGGTACCACTGGCTTTGGTTCCGGCGGCGCAACTTTGGGTTTGATCTTCGGCGGCGGGGGTGGAGTCGGAGGCGGTGCAACTGGGATTTCCGTAACCGGCTGCATCAGCTCCGTAACCCGTAAATGTAATGCCGTTTGCATCTGTTGCGGGAACAGCAGCGGAAGGATGAGCAAGAAGCCGAAGACCGCCAATTGTCCCGCGGCGCTGATTCCAATACGGTCCCAGCGTGGCTTGGGTTCGGGGAGCAAAGCAAGGCGTGCCGGAATCGTCTTCGTGCCAATGGCCTTCTTCCAGGCTTGTGGATCGCCGGAACCACCGCGGTTTCGTTCAAAACCAACGCCCATCGTGGTCTTACGTGGTGGATCTGCGATCATGGTTGTCATCCGCGTGCCGCCTCGTGAAATTTCCGGCCTGCAAAGACGAGTCAACTTGGGATTCGAAGCCCTCCCAAGTCCGCTTGCAGGGTAGGAACTGCGCTTAAGCAGTACCAGAGTACTTACGCGGCTGAGGGAGCTCGAATAGGACTTTCGTACTAGCGTCGCGAAGTCGCTAATGCTCCCGCGAGCGCATCGTCGCGCACCCTTTACCAACCCGGCGAGGCAGTTTCAGTTGCGAGTCTGGGGACGCAACACATTATAGGATACCGCAATTCCGGCCGGGTTTGGATTAGTTTTGCGCACCACTTTCGGTCTGCCGGGCTTATGCTCTAGGATGCCACCGAGGGCCCTGGCGTTGGTTTGGGCCTCTGGCGCGCTTTACTCCGTGCGACCCATAAATGACGGTAAACGAGCCAAATTCCGGTCCTGAGAGTTCCGTGCTGGATCTTTCCCGTCCGCTCGGGGGCCAGACCACTGCTCTAGAATGGTTCTACGCCCAGGCGCGGGCAGGTCGCTGGGGAATACCCCGGGAACGATTTGCTGCCGCTCTCGAGCGTAGCGCCAAGAAAGCCTTGACGCCTGAAGCGGTCACCGCGCAAAAACTCCACGATTATCTGGCCGCACTTCACTTGGAGGACCTGGCTTTGGCCACCGCCTGCGCCGATGGGGCGGAGGCCGCTTGGGAGCATTTTTTCGCCACCTACCGCGGCTACTTGCGAGCGGCGGCTGCCGCCATCCTTCGTTCGAGCGCGGGCTCGGCGGAAGCTTCCGATCTCGCAGATTCTCTTTTTTCGGAGTTGTACGGTTTGGGTGCTGGCCAGGGAGCTGAGCGGTCGCTTTTACGTTATTTTCACGGACGCAGTTCGCTGAAGACTTGGCTCCGCGCCGTCCTTGCCCAGCGGCACATCGATTCCATCCGTGCCGGCCGCCGCTTTGAGGAGCTTGCCGACGACGAAACCGGTGATGGAAGGCCAAGGATGCTGCTCGGACCGCAGCCGCAACCTGTCGATCCTCACCGGGATCGCTACGTCGCCGCCTTCGTTCGCGCTTTGCAGACGGCGCTCGATGGCCTCGAACCGGCGGAAAAGGAGCGGCTTCGCCTTTATTACGCCGAGGAAAAAACGCTTGCGGAAATTGGACGGCTCCTCGGTGAGCACGAATCCAGCGTTTCGCGCCGCCTGGACCGCCTCCGGCACGATTTGCGGCAGTCGGTAGAAAACCTTCTCCGCAACGGCATGGCGGCCGCCAACGGTTCCGCGGTTCAACCCGCCATGAGCGATGCGGAGATTGCCCTGTGTTTTGAATACAGCGCCGGAGATATCCCCATGGATTTGGAAAAAATGCTGCCACGCTCAAAATCGCCGGGACCGGCAGCCGGAAAGCGGACGCCATGACCGCGCCCTGCAAGAAAGCCGCGGAATTTCGTTCTAAGGATGGTGAAGCCTATGGCGCCTGAGGAACGCGATCGGATTTTTGACCAAGCGCTTCGACGCCATCTGCGTTCTGTCTCGCCGGCCGGTGAAGCTCGGGGAATATCCAATGTTTCGGCTTCTCAGAGCGGCGCCTGCCCTGACCCGGAAACCCTGGCGGCCTATCATGAGCGGTCCCTGCTTCCCGAACAATTGAATTCCTTGAAAGAACATATGGTCGGCTGCCCGAATTGCCAGACCGTTCTAGCTCATCTGGAAAGGACGGACGAGATTCCCTTAGAAGCCGCGAATCAAGAACAAGCCTTGGCTCCGGCGGCAGCCACACCTATTGCGGCTGCTTCCAGTAACGCTCCGGCGGCGTCGCCCCAAGCGCTGCCCAGGAAGTCTCGCCGCGCCCGCCTTTTGAGAGGCGCGCGCTGGCAGTGGCTTGCTCCCGCTGGCGCCATGGCCGCCGGACTCCTCCTGTGGATCGCCTTCCACGAAAATTACACCGCACCTCGTCCAAGTCGGAGTGAGAGTGAAATCAAGATGGCTCAGAATAAGGTGCCTCCTTCTCCCGCTGTTTCCCGTTCGCTAGCGGTGCCGCCTAGTTCGGCAGGGGAGAAGTCCGCCGCCACTCTCACCCATCCGCAATCACCTGCCGGCGAACCAGCGATCGCCAATGGACCTAGGTTCTCCAGCGCCACGAAGCAAAGCCCGGCGCCGAGCGAAGCAACAGGCGGCCGGCTCGCGGATTCCCTGACCGACAAGGAAGGCCTTCGCCGAGCAGACCGCGAACGCGATGCTTCCGCGGATGAATCGACGGCCGCCAATCACGCCAATCTCGACACCAAAAATCTTCCGGTAGAATCGCGAAAAAAGGAAGACGCACCGGTCGAAGCCGCAAAAATTCAAGCGGAGATAGCGCAAAACTCGCAGACACAGAATCAAACGAGCAATTACGTTTCGCCAAAGGTCCCGGGCCCCAGCCCCATGAATCAAATGGAATCTTCGAGGAAGTCGAAATCAACCGCTGCGGCTGCGCCCGTACCTGCTGCTCCTCCCCCACAGCCAGAAAAAGCAGCTGGTGTCGTTTCCAGCTACAACGATTCCATTTCTTTGAAACTCGCCGGTGCATCTTCCAGTCCGCTCTTGATATCCCCGCCAGGCTCGAACACCTTCTGGCGCGTGGGCCGCAGCGGCCTCATCGAGTTCTCCAAGGATGGTGGCTCTTCCTGGACGCGCCAGAGCAGCGGGGTGGTGGCCGACCTGCTGACTGGCTCCGCTCCATCCGATCGAGTCTGCTGGATTGTTGGTCGCGTCGGAGCCATTCTCCTGACCACCGATGGTGGCGCCCATTGGAAGATCGTTCCTTCGCCGCTCGCCGAAGATCTTGGCGGAGTTCGCGCCGCGGATGCACTCCACACCACCATTTGGAACGCTCGCGCCACGAAGAGCTTTGCAACCAGCGACGGCGGGCTGACCTGGAAGCCTGTCCCGAATCCGTGAGTGGGATGCCCGGCTCCCATCGTCTAACGCAAGAAATTCCGCTTGCACCGTTCTAACGGAGAAGGCAAATCCAGATTGAGGTCAACGTGATGAACACTAGGGGTCAGTCAACCAATCGATTGCTATCGAAGATTTCCGCCATTGCGCTTCTTGCCGCGGGCGCCGCAATTCTTTATCCCGCCATCCGCGGCAACAGAGTTTATGCCGCACAGGAAAAAGACGCGTCTCGTTCGACAGCCGGCGATCAATCCACCAGCCTCAACGATCAGACCGAACTGAATGTCACCGTTTACAACTCCAATATCGCTCTCATTCGCGACGTCCGCAATCTCACCCTTCCCTCCGGCACGTTTCGCCTGAAATTTATGGATATCGCCGCCACCGTCAATCCCGCTACCGTTCATTTCCGGTCGCTCAACGAGCCGGAAAAGCTCGGCGTCATCGAACAAAACTATGAATACGACCTCCTGGAACCCGCCAAGCTTCTCCACAAATACGTCGGCAAGGAAGTCACCCTGGTGCGCTCCTACCAGGAAAACGCCACCACCAAGCACGAAGAGATCAAGGCCACCTTGCTTTCCGATAACAACGGCCCGGTCTGGAAGATTGGCAACGACATCGTTACCGGAATGTTTGCCGAGAGCTATCGCTTCCCCGAAGTCCCGGCCAATCTTTACGAGCGCCCCACACTGCTGATGTCGCTCGAAAACGCCGGCGCGAAGAAACAGCAGGTCGAAGCATCCTACCTCGCCAACAACTTGTCATGGAACGCCGACTACGTTCTCACCGTCGCTCGCGACGATAAGAGCGCCGACCTCGATGGCTGGGTCACCGTCGTCAACAACAGCGGCACCGCTTTTCGCAATACCCGCCTGCAACTCGTCGCCGGCGAACTGAATCGCGTTCAGCCGCCCGCTCCGATGCCTGCCATGGAGCGACCGATGGCCATGAGCAAAGCCGCCGCTCCGCAATTTCAGCAGGAAGCTTTCAGCGAATACCACCTCTATTCGCTGGGCCGCAAAACCTCCGTGGAGGACAAAGAAACCAAGCAAATCAGTTTGCTTCAGGGCAGCGGCGTCCCCGTCGAGAAAATCTTCATGGTCAACGGGCAAAACTACTACTACCGCAACCAACAGGCTCCCGGTGCCCCTACAAAAGATCCCGTCATGGTCTACTACAAATTTAGAAATGAAGAGAAGAATGGCCTCGGCATCCCGCTCCCTGCCGGCAATGTCCGCGTCTATCAGAAGGATTCAAAGGGCGGCATTCTCTTCGCCGGCGAAGACCGCATCGACCACACCCCCAAAGAGGAAAACATCAACATTCACATCGGCAATGCTTTCGATGTCGTCGCCGAACACAAGCAGACCGACTACAAGCACCCTGACACCCACACCTGGGAAATGGAGTTTGAAGTCACCCTGCGCAACCACAAAGACGGCCCCGTCGTTGTGCAGGTGAACGAACCCATCGGTGGCGAGTGGGAAATACTCTCTTCCACCTACAAGTACACCAAGACCGCGGCCTTTGCCGCCCAATTCATCGTCCCGGTCGCCAAGGACGGCACTTCCATCCTGAAATACCGCATCCGCGTCCACTGATGATGGGCTGGGGGCCAGCCTACCTGTCGGCGGCTCCGCGGATCTCCGCCACGAAGATCATCTCCGGGGAGTGATCCACGATGGGCGTGCGGTCAAAGTTCCCATACTCCGCCGCCACCTGGAACCCGCATCGCGCCAGCAGGTGCTCCACTTCGTAACGGAAGAAATAGCGCAACGGCCAGGCAAACACCATGCGCTCCTTGCGGCCGCCGGGATGCACCACGGAAAAAATCATCTCCACGTTATTGATCTGTTCCGCGCGATGGAACGCAGCCACCCGCTCGGTGATCTTTACCCGCCGGCCGTCGGCCGTGTTGTACTCCGTCACCAGCATCTCTCGCATATGCACGGGATCGTGCATGCGCTCTGCATCCGTCTGGAACACATCCAGGATCAGCCGCCCGCCCGGCGCGAGGTGCTTGCGCACGCACTCCAGGCAATCCATCTGTTGCTGCACTTCGAGCAGGTGCTGGAGTGGCCGAAAGGGAATGATGACCAGCCGGAATTTCTCGCCTAGATCAAACCCCGACATGTCCCCTTGAACGAGATGAACCCGCTCGCGCGCTTCGGTAGACAGTGCCGCCCGTTTTTTCGCCGCTCTCTCTAGCATGCGCTCGGAAAGATCCAACCCGATGATGCGCTTGCCCGCCTCGGCCAGGGCCATGGTGATGCGCCCCGTCCCGCAACCTAGCTCCAGCACGGGATCCCCGAATTCGCGCGCGGCTTCGCGATAAAACGCTACGTCCTGCAGCCGCCCTTTCACCACGGGCGACTCGTCGTAGTAATCCGCGATAAACGAATCGTATAACTCTGACGCCATCGAGGTTTCCGGCTAATCGCTGAGCCTGTGGAGACCAAGCCGCTTCCCGCTTGGCCTCCTTAGTTCCTTTCCCTCATTAACTTCCTTTCGCTCATTCCACAATCGCGTCGGCTTCAATCTCCACCAGCATTTCCGGCGCGATCAGCTTGCTCACTTCCACCATGCTCGTCGCCGGCCGGATCTCCCCAAAAAATTCGCCGTGCGCTCGCCCCACCTTTTCCCACTCGGCTATGTTGGTCACGAAAATTCGTGTTCGCACGACGTCTTCGAGGCTTGCGCCTGCCTTGGCGAGTGCCGCCGCAATGTTCTTGATGGTTTGCACCGTTTGCGCATGCAAATCGCCCGCGCCTACGATGCTTCCATCCGGCCCCGTCGCTGTCGTTCCCGACACGGTAATGACGTTGCCGATCCTCACCGCCCGCGAGTACCCGACAATCGGTTCCCACGGCGCACCGCTCGAAATATTCTGCCTTGGCATGAGCGTCCCCCGTTCTCCGCAATCCTAGACTAGTTTCTGTCGCGAAACTCCTATTTTGGCATCAAAAATTGGGTGCGCAATTGAGATTTCATGGAGTTAGAGGGCCTGGATTGGTTTTCGACAACCGTGTGCAGACCCATTGCAGTCGTGGATTTCAGGATCGAGCGGTAGGCTGCGGTTAAGAAAATACGCCAGCCTCACGGCGGAGAGAAAGCAGAAACATGGGGTTACGCTGCTCGGCGTTTGCGGGGCGATCGTTTCGCTAGCAAGGTAGCAATTCTCAGCAGGTTGTTGGCGAGCACGGCCGCACCCACCCATAACTCAAAGCGCTGGTGCCCTTCAGCGAGACAGCGCTTCATACCACGACCGCGGAACAGCACGGAGATGCGCCCCTCGATGCCGGCGCGAAAGCGCTGGCCGTTCTTGAAAGCCGGACTCTTCTCGTACGCTTCGCGCTTGGCAGTTTTCTTCCCGCCACGCTGCGGGATACACACCACCTTGACGCCGTTTTGCTTGCACGATTTCACATTCTTCTCACTAAAAAAGCCCCGATCCGAACCGTACAAGGCTGGGGCATGGCCGAAGGTTTCCTTGTGACGCTCCAAGGAAGGTTCCACCTGTTGATCGTCGCCAGGGTTGCCTTCAAGAACTTCGTATTGCGTGATCAGCCCTTGGGCACTTTCCGCGAGAAAAACTTTGTGGCCGAACTCCATCGGTGTTTGCACCTTGCCACGCTTGATCAGATCGGTGTGGGTTTCAAAGATGGAATAAATCTTTTCAGCGTTGGGAACTTGCTCTCCCTGGAGCACGCGACGACCTGCCTGATCGATCACACGGCTTCCCAGCTTACAGTAGTGGTCGATCTCTTTCCGGAGTTCAGCGATGGCCACGGCGGTGACCAGATCCTTGCCGCGTGCTTTCCTGGTTTGCTTCACTACCTTTCGTGCGCTGTTCACGACCTCCTCGGCTATTCCGATGAGTTCGCGATATTTCTCGGTTTGTCGTTGGTGCCGTTCCTTGGGTGTCAGGCGCTGGATTTCTTGCATCCGACGCCGCGCTGCCCGCGTGCGATTGCGAAACCCGTGGATATGCTGCTGAACCGCTGCGGCTAAGCACAAGACCAAGCGAGTCACCACGCGTATGACATCCCATAACAACGTGTTGTCGGTCGGATGATGAATGTCGGTCTGCACCACCGTGGTGTCCACACGAAGTTTCTGGCCCTCTTCCAGACCCACATCCACTGCCGCTTGCACCACCAGATCATTGACCGCCTGCAGCGTCTGTGGCGTCAGCCGATTAAAGGCACGGTTGAAGGCATCGTGCTTCGGCACTGGCTGGCAGTAGAAATCCGTGAACTGGCGCAAGGTGTAGCCGTCGGTGATCCGTTCGCGCAGTTCACGATAATCCCAGTTCTTGACGCGCATCAGGATCAGGGAGCGCAGAACCTGTGGCGGTGTCAATCCGCTGCGACCGGTCTCAGGATTTTTCAGGCCTCGTTGCAGATCGCGCCGTACGGCCTTGATCATCTCCTCGTGGTCATCCAGAAAATCGGAGATGCTCTGCAGCAGCGGCTCCAGCGAAATGCCTTGCTGCAGCAACTCCCAATCGGCGAAACTGATCTGCGGCTGCGCAGACCTGGGCACCTTTCAGTCCTCCCCTTTTTTCGTAGCCTTGTCTCGCTCCCGTTTCAAAGCTTTGACATAGCGTGGTGCGGCCTGGTAGAGCAGTTCCTGCAGCGCCCGCCCGTTGTCCAAAGAGCGGCGTACTTCCGGCACAAGTTCTTCGGGAACATAAACGGCAAAACGGCGTCCTTTCAGGCGACCGTATACGACGTAACTGGCATGCTGTTCGCCCGACGAGCAAGCCGAGCAGTTCTCGCGAACACAAGGACTGCGGCGCAAGCTGAGCGAGCCAAGCACGGCGGGCCCGAGGCTTTCTGCTTGATCCTGGAACCAGCGCCAGACATCAGAGGGCGATTCGGATTGGTTAGACTTCATGTTCTATGTGTGCCACACTACACACATACTTGTCAAGTGAAAAATAAGCACCGAAAAGCTCGCGAACCCCTGATTTGACATGGTATTTTCGATTTCGCGACAGAAACTAGACTAGCAAGCGCGCCAAGGATACCGCGGGGGTTGGAAACCGCTTCGAGCCTCTTGCGCTTACCTGAGCGCCAGATTCACTTCCCAACCTCCGTTCTGAAGAACGTCTACGGCCGGACTCAAGATGCCAGCCGCAGAAGGTGCAATGCATTCGCGCGGTAAACCTTTCGCAAAACTTCGTCGGGCAGATGCAGTCCGTAAATATTCCAGCGGCCTTGCCGGGACGCATGCGATGGATACTCGAAGTACTCATCATCAGTTTCCAGAAAGCGAAAATGCAAGCGATACATATTCACATCAGGCACCAGGTCGGTGCCAAAGAGAATTCGGTCCGCATAGTCGATGAAGAATTGGCGAGCGCGATAGGGCTGACGGCCCAATTCGGCAGTGCGCGCGCCAATATCGACGTAAACATTGGGATATCGGTCCAGCATGTCGCACACATACGCAAGATTTTCGGAAGATTCGGCCACGTGAGCAGCCACGAAGGTTGTCTTGGGATGGCGGGCGAAGACGCGATCACGCTGTCCAAGCAGTTCGCGTTTTGAGTAGTGAGAACCGTGGAAGGACCAATCCGGGTGGGCGGCGAGTTCTTCGTAACGCTCGTTAAAGCGGTCGATCGGAAGAAAGAAGGCGTCGGGATCGGCGGTATGAAACATCACCGGGACACTGAGCTCGCGCGCTTTCTCGAACAGAGGAGCGAGCCGCTCATCGTCAATACGGAGGAGGTCACCACCTGAGTCTTTCAATTGAAGGCCGAGATCCTTCCACAATTTAATGCCGCAGGCCCCTCGTTCGACGAGGCGCTCCAAACGCTCGACGGAGCGGGAGAAAAAGTCGGGCTCGTGCAGATCGCGCCAATCCATCCAAGCGATGGTGCTAAAGCGGCCCTCGGCAGCATCACGAAATTTCTCGATCAAGCCGAGTGCCGATTCGCCTACTTGCATGGTGATGTTAACGACGTGCTCGATTCTGCAAGAATCCATAATGGCGAGGACCTCGGTAGGGTCCTGAGCATCAAGGTGATTGTGATAGTCGATTGCGGGCACCCTGGGAACTTTGGGTTGCTGAACGGGAGTAACGAGCATGGACTTTGGTTCAAAGGAGCTGAGCGGCAAGTCGACTTCGGCCTTGGCGGTGACCATGGCGATAAACCTGTCGTTCGATGCTCGGCCGTCAGTCACGTTCGGATTCTCCCTTTGTCAGGCGCCGGAACATTTCCTTGAGATCACCGATTCCGCCCACGATCACCACCACGGTAATAAGAGCGAAAGTCAGGCCCGCGAGGATGAGGTTCGCGACCCAGAAGTATAGCCAGAAGCTCATGTAGCATCCCCAGCGGGACTGGCGACGAGTTGCCGAGGTTTAAGGAACGAACCCAGGATTAGACCGGCAGCCGCGAGACCGAAGGCGGCAAAGCCGGTGACGTTTTCGCTCCAGTGAAAAATGAAAAACGGAATGATAGCGCCGGCGGCTCCCAAAATCATCGCCAGGTAACCCCCGGCAGTACTGACCCTTCTCCAGTAAAGACCTCCAAGAACGCACGCGAAAGCGCCTGCAAGAAAAATCGTTCCGGTAATATTCAGATATAAATACACGGCGCCAGGAGGAGTGTAATAAAGGCCCCAGAACATCAGGAATAGACTTACAAAAAGATTGGCGAGGCGATTTACGAAGATCTGACGTCGAGAGCTGAGCTGGGGTTTGCCCATGATCTGGCGTAGCGGGAGAACAATATCTTGCGAGATGACGGCGCTCCAACCAAGTAGATAGGAGCTGTTAACGGACATAGTTGCCGCGAGCATGCCAGCGACCACGATGCCTTTAATACCCGGACCAAGAATATGCGCGAGCATGGCGGGCATGGCATCGATGGGAGCAAGGGTGTGGCCATTGACGACCGGCAGAGGAGAGCCGGCAAGCAGTGGACCCGTCCCAAACAGCGTAAGTGCGGCGATGCCCCAAATCATTGGAAGCATTCCGCGACCGAGAAAAATGAAACCCGTCCAGGTCATTACTCTTTTTGAGGTTTCGGGGCTTCGAGTAGAAAACATACGCATCGCAGTAGTTTGCCAGCAGGTATGCACGGAGAACCAGAGCAGGACCTGCCAAAACAGAAAGCTCCAGCCGAATTTCGGATTTTCCATGGGATTGAAGCCAGCAGAACCCAAGGTATGAGCGACCTTCTCAACCATATTCGTCCAGCCCGCGTGGTAGACCGCGAAAATGGAAACCAGGATGGTGGCGATAGAGAGCAGCGTATATTGAACAAAATCGGTGACCACGACTGCCACCATGCCACCGACGACAGTGTAGGTCAATTCAAGCAGCAGGATGGCAGTCATCACCGCGACGAGATATTTGATATTGATCCCGCTGACGACGGTGAGAAATTCCCCTTCGATTTTGAGAAAGACTCCCATATTCAAGATCCCGCCGACCGCCACAAGAATGCCGGTTAACAAGCGGAGCCCACGGCTGTATTTCTTTTCAAAAAATTCCGGGACGGTCATGAGCTTCATTTCGCGGAAACGGGCAATTACAATACCGGTGCGGCCAACCACAATCATGACGACACCGGAGATCAACGCGGGGAGAAAGGCGGCAAAGCCGTATCTGTAGCCGAACTCGGCGTTATACATGAAGGTGATGGTGCCGATCTCGGTGGCAGCAAGTGTGGCAATACCGAGGTAGGTCCCTAACTCACGGCCTGCGACGAGATAGTCGGTGACACTACCCACGTATTTCCTGGCAGCTACACCGATGGCGACGGAGAGCAGAAGGTATATGACGACGATCGCCCAGTCGAGCGGCGTGAAGTTCATGCAACTCCCCTGGAAAATGTGGGCTCGAGCCCAAATGGCAGATGAGCTTTCATAAAAAAAGGGCGAACCTACGGTCGCCCCTTTTCTCTCATCTTAAGCTGTCTGCCGTCCAACGCGTTAAAACGTAATCCTCAGCCGCAGCCTTACGGTGCGGCGGTTATCGATGCCCTCCTGAGTGAAGCTGCTGACCAGTCGTCCGAACAGAGGGTTGAGGTTTACATCAGTCGCCGGATTAATAGGCAGTAGTTTCCCCGTGGTCTGATCCACCTCGACGTTGAAGTCACCGAGGAGGGCGAACGTGCCGCCACCGCCGCCCGCGTTCGCATCGGGCGAAAACAGTGGATGATTAAATACGTTGTCGACGTCCGCACCAAACTGGACGTTCACGCGGTCGCCGAAGCGGAAGTCCTTATGGACTCCTAGGTTTACTCCCCAGGTTCCAGGACCCCACAGCATATTTCGCTTGGCCACGCCAGCCTGGGTGAAAACGTCGGGGCCGACGGAAGGCAACCCGAACGCGGCGGGATTCCAGATCTGATCGCCGTTTTTTTGATTGAAGTTGTTGCTGAGCACCACGGGACGGAAAGACGGCTCAGAATTGAAATCGCCGACGGCATCCAGCGAGGAAATGCCGATGTTGCCCGGCTCTATGGGACTACAGTCATCGCAAATCCAGAAGGGAGTAAAGCCGGTCCCGGATTTCGCAAACATATTCATCGTGGTTTGCCACCCGCCCACGACAGCATCGGTCCACCTGGACATTGAAGAGCCGTATTGACGGCCCCTCCCGAAGGGCAAATCGTAGATGGCGTAGGCAACCACGCGATGGCGGGAAACATAGCCGTCAACTCCGTAGTCGCTCTCCGGTTGGAACTGATTATAGGTTATGCCGCCGAGGCTGGAGTTGCCGGTGTCCAAGGCCGTCGATTTCTGGTCCAAATAGGTATAGGAGACGTTGAACATCAGGCCATGGGAAAAACGATGATCGAACTGGGTTTGGAATGCATTGGACTGCGCATGTCCGTAATTTCCGTAACTCAGGACGAAATCGCCGAGCGCCGGGAAGCGGTACCGCTGAGCGTCTTCGTTTGAAACACCACAGTTTCCAAGATTCACCGGATCGCAAATGCCAGTCGGCTCGTTAGTAACGGGATCTACCGTGTGAGTGCCAAAAGGAACGTCGCTAGGCTGAAGTTCGTTCAGGTCTTTGCCCGCAATCAGCCCGTGCATCGTGGCGCCTAAATAGGAGAAACGGACTGCGCTTCCCCAACCGATCTCACGTTCAAACGTGGCGTTGTATTGGTGGATGCGCGGTTGACGCAGACCGAAGGGAACCACGTTAACGGAGGGTGTACCATTCACTCCAGAACTAATTATGCCACCCGTCAGAGGGCTAATGCCATTCGTAGTAGCATCGGGCCAGCCGTCGAGTGGAGCTGTTTTCCCCGTCTTGGTGATGCCCTGGTTGAAGGGGTTTGTGGCGATAGGATCCCGAATGCCTTGAGCGGCCGAGGTGGGATAGTAGATTCCATATCCTCCACGGATGACCGACTTGTTTCCAAGCCGGTAGGCAACACCGGCGCGCGGGGCGAAATCCGTCTTGTCCATACGGACCACGCCTCTTCCAACCCCTAGGCCGGAATCCTTGGCCAACACGTAGCCGAAACTGATGATGCGGGTGTCCAGATATTTAAGCGTCTTAGTCGAGGGAATAACAAACCGTCCTAGCTGACTGGTCGTAGGATTCACGTAATTCGGATCGAAGTTAGCGATCAGATCGTTCTTGTCGATGAACGGAGTGATAAGTTCATAGCGCAAGCCAAGATTCAGGGTCAGTTTTGGAGTGACCTTCCAGGTGTCCTGGAAGAAATAACCATTCTCCCAATTATGAACATCCATGGCTGGGCGAGGCTGCAAAACGTAACTCACCGTGGTAGGAGGAAGTCCGAGAAGAAAATGAGTGAAGGGATTTGTTCCTGTTCCGCCGTATGTCATAGAGCCGCGTGGGTTTCCACGATTCAGCGCGAAGCCATCCACGGCAGCGTTCCGCACGACGTCGCCGCCCATGCGGAAATCGTGCTTGCCAACAATCCAGGTCAGCGTATCTCCGAAGGTGACAAGATTCTGGTCCAGCGGGCGGAACGTGTTGCGTCCACCGTTTGTGAAAGTCGCAAAAGTGTTGCTAAAGTTGACCGCCGGGTGCCCGAAGGTGGACAGCGCGAATGGTCCCACGACTGAACCGTACGCGTCAATATCGCTCTGATCGAAGCCAATGTTGGAGAGAAAGCCATCCAAAGTCGTATTGCTATGCTCCAAGAGGCTTTGCCGGTTAAAACCACCCCGCGCCTCGTTGACCACGGTATCCCGGAAGGCCTGTGTATAGGACAGAGAAACGGTGTTGTTTCTGCGATCATTTTGTGTCAATCCAAGCCCGGTGAAGGGGTTGACCACCGGAGCGGTGGCGTTGACTCCTGCCGACGCACTATACACGCCGTAGAGGTGATTTCGTTCGGAGAAGTCGTGGTCTAGCCGCAAGGTGCCGAGATCCTGGGTAGAATTGCCCGGCAGGATAGTCTGGAAGCCTCCAGGAATTCTTCCGTTCTTCGGGTTGATGGGAGTGCTGAGTCCGATCTTGGGGAAATACGTGGAGATTAGTTTTTGGACGTCAGGATTCAGGAGTCTGGAGGGTATCGTGACGAATCGGAGTGATCCGGGAGGATCGTTTGGATTGCTGTCTGGAATCGTGTCGGTCGCAATTTCTTGGGCAGTCAGAGTGACACCCGCTGGCACTAGGGGCTTCGCCGAGTCAATTAGCGCGGAAAAATCTCCGGTGTATAGCGAAGGATGCGGAATAGTTGTCGACGAAATCTTTGTAGGAGAAACGGCATAGTTTCGCTCATACGCAGCAAAGAACCAGGTCTTCTTGAGCAGCGGGATTGGGCCACCTACCGAGCCTCCAATGTCGTTGAAGTTAAAATACGGGTTCGGGTAGCTGGATTGAAAAGCCGTTGGCGAGAAATTGGCCTTCCCGTTTTTATCATCAAGCGTCCAGGCAGCCAACGCTGAGTTCTTATTGTTGTAGAACGCCGACCCGTGATAGTCCGAGCCACCTCGTTTGGTGGTGACCCGAACGTTGGCGATACCCGCATACTCTGCACTGAAGTCCGAGGTCAGGAGATTAATCTCGCCGACAGCCTCCAGCGAAGGTTGGCTTGCGGTTGGCACGCCAAAGATTCCGCCGTTTGAGCGCTGCCCATCGAGAGAAAAGCTGGCCCCATAGCTCTGCGCGCCTATAAATTTGAAATTGCCGTCGGCGTCGGCCTGGGTTACGTTCGGATTCAGATAAAGAAAGGTGTACACATTGCGGCTGTCGCGAGGAAGTTCGACAATCGCCTGATTGTTCAGAGTCTGGCTGATGGTCTGGTCTTCCGTATTGATGGCTGGCGCCTCCAGCGACACCACCACGGTGTCCTGCGCCGCGGAAACCTTGAGCACGGCATCGGCGCTCACCGCGTCGCTGCCGTTCAAGACGACGTCCGTGATTTCTTCCTTGCTCATTCCAGCCGCGGTGATCACGACCCTATACGTGCCAGGCTTCAACCCGAACATTTCGTAAATGCCCCGAGAGTTCGTTCTTGTTTCCCTTACTGTGTTGGTAAGGGCATCGGTGACCGTTACCGTCGCACCCGGAATGACACCTCCGGAAGAGTCTGTCACCGTTCCGCGAATGGTGCCGAGATCGGTTCCCTGGCCGAATACGACGCCGGCAGCAGAGAATAGAAAGCCCAAGAAAACAACGCAGGTATACACAGCTCTGTACATCGAGGAAACCTCACTCACAAAGTAGTATAGGAGACTATGTATTACAATATAAAACACAACTCTAATAAATATATAATAATGAACGACATAAAGTGGAAGAATTGAAAAGTATTAACGTGAGCTTCGCTTTCGTCATTTGACCCATCCGAAAGAGATCGGTGGGCTGCTGCGTCCGGTGTCCTGCTCGGCGCCTGATCACGGATAAACGTGCGACTCAGGAATTTACCGAAGCACTTCGCAAAAAGGGAATCGAGGTCATCGAGGTGTAGCACCCTCCATGGCCAAGCGGCTGAAGTGATAAGACATTCGGTTTTCGGGCAATAGCAAGGATTCGCGAAGCGAGGTTCTGCCTTGCGCTTCGCGCCCCAGCGCCAGCTGCAAAACTCCCACCGAATAAGCCCACCAACTCTGGTGGTCGCCGGTTCGTGCATTCGACTCCGCTCGTGACAAGGCTAAAGAGAGACGTTCCTGCCATAGAGCTGAATCAAAGCCGCTCAGCTTCTTGGCTGAGGCCCACGCCCATACCGCGTCCGATGCATCGGTCGCTTGCGCCGAAAGCCGGTACCTTCGTTCCGCCTCATCTTTTTGGCCGCAAGCAGAGAACAATTCACCGAGCAGGTAGTTTGTTCTAGCCGAATTCAGCAGAGGTTGTAAGCCGTCTTGCGTAAACGAAAGGCCTGGAACGGGAGAACCGAGTGCTCTCGCTGCGGCGAGGGCCTCCTCGCAGTGGCCGCTTCGCTCCAGCCCAACGGCTTGTTGCAACTTCACCTCAACCCACACTTGGCGAACGTTTGTTCCGCCTTCTTCACTGCCAAAGAACCGATTCCGGAACAATTCAATCGCGCCGCTATAATTCCCTTCCTCGGCACGGTTCAAAGCTAGTTCATACACCAAACTAGTGGGCATTTGGTCCAAGCCGGGATAAAGCTCAAGTGTTTTCACTCTCTCCGTTGCGGGTTTTGCCAGAAGTGTCATCGCGGCAACCGCGCCGGAATAGTTCACGATATTCGACGGATCATTTTTTATTCCTTGCTCGAAGGCCTTCCATGCACTCCGAAAGTCCCGTTTCGCGTGAAGCAACGCTAATCCGAGACTGGCTTCCAACACGGGTATTTGGGGATTGAGCTTCCGCGCTTGTTGCCACTCGCTGATAGCCTCGTCCGTTTTTTCTCGGGCGAAATACCAGGTCCCCAACAGGTAATGGGCGGTTGCGTCTTTCTCGTTCGTGCGAATGGCGGCTTTGAGCGCCTGCTGGTCTTCGACTGTGTTCGGAAATACATATGCCGTCGAAAGGCGTGAGCCTTGCAAATAGTCATTTGCACCCGACTCCCCGAGCTTCTCGCGGCAGTACCCACGGAAATAGACAACCAAAGGGTGGTTCTGGGGCGCAACCATCCCAGGCTCAGTCTGGTCGGCCTTCACACTCGGATACTCTCGCGAAAGAATCTCCACTGCCTGACGGTAAAGTCCCAATCGCGCGTATTCCGAGGCAATATTCAACACCCGATAGGGATCGGCAGCTAAATGCTCCAAATTTGGTTTCTCAAGCTCTACGAGCAGAAAATCACTCAATGGAAACTGTCGGAGCCATTGCTTCGCTAGTTTTTCCGCCTCTCCCTTTTTTCCAAGTGCGCGTAACACAGCCACCAGTTCTTCGGTGGCGCGGAGGTCCTGCGGAGCAGCTCGCAAGCTTTCGGCAAGAGCATCTTTCGCCTGCTCTAAGTCACCCCGGCGTGCTTGCACTTCCGCGAGGCGCAATGCGGCCGCTGCCCGATACGGAGGCAATCGCAAGGCTTCTCGATAAGCCTCGACCGCCTCTCTCTCTCGATCGACGCCTTCGTAGGCAATCCCAAGGTAGTAGGAAATCTCGCCGTCTGTAGTATTTCGGTCATGCGCGGCGACAAGATGTGGCAAAGCTTCTTCAAAGCGCTTTAGACTAGCGTCAAGACGTCCCGCCGCTTTCAGTAACTGGAAATCATGGGGGAATTTCGTTAAAGCCTTCTGATAGGTTTCGACCGCTGCCAGCGTGTTGCCGTTCAATTCTTCAGTGTTGCCCTGTTGGAGCCAGTCGTCTTCGGTGCGACTGGTTTCCTCCGGTATTGCGTAGGAAGCTTGTGGCCCAACTTGGATCTCAGATTCCGGCACCCAGTCATACTGACCCTCCGTCTGCTCCAGCAGCAGTGTGCCCTCACTACCCTTTAATCGAAACGTATATTTGGCGGTGGTATTTGGAAGACGAAATTCCTTTTTCCAAGTCCGGTCCGGCAGAAAATCTCCGGTTTCAGTGGACAAGGCAGTGCTTCCATCCGCAATCTGGGCGACAGCGCCCGGGATCTTTCGGTTGACGTTGAGCGAGACAATTAGCTCGTCATTCTTACGCGTCAAATGAACTACGCCGACAAGATTTGCGCGGGAAATCCCGTCCGTTTCCCGGACAGGCATCCAGTACTCGATGAAGGTTATGTTTTGTCTCGGTTCGAGGAATGCATAGGTTTCTTGGTTCCGGAAGAGTCCTGCTTGCAATTCGACATACGCGCTATTGTTGTCGGAGAGCGCCTTGCGCCAATCAAGTCCGTCCGCGTCAACCCCCCAAGACCAGATTTTTTTGGCCGGAACCTCCTCATAAACTGCGAAATGCGCTGTTCCTGTGTTGGTCCGCGGATTCCAAACGCCGATGAAGTCTTCGCGGCTTCCATGGCTGAACAATGATACGGGCCCGTACGTTTGGTTTCGAATGATGCTGAGGTCCTTTCCTTCTGAATCGATGGGCCAGCTCTGCACCTCTCGGAACCCGTGGGCAGCCGCAAAGCGCATCGGGTATTGAATCTGGGAATCGTCCCAGACTTGGACGGCCGCATTGTTCCACCAGTAGAAACGATGACGCACATCGCTTCGATTGCTTAGGATGACGCGCTGCTCGAGAACCGTGGAAGCAGGACGCAGAATCAGTTGGACGGACCATTGCATACCGTAGACCCTGTCGATATTGCCCACAGTGATGGAGGCGCTGCCGTCTTCGTGCCGCGTATACCCGAAATCCACAGGTGACATCGAGACCCAATTGTGGGAAACGGGAAAGTTAAACTCCACTCCAAATGCGGCCCAGGCTCCGCGATACCCGATCCTGGCTTTCTTGATCGAGGGGTTTCTGTAGAACATGGGCTGCCCGTTGATTTTGTCGATACACGTATAAACATGGCCGCCTAAATCCGGCAAGACGGAACATTTGAGGTATTCGTTTTCGAGATAGACGGCGCGCCACTGATGCTGAGTGCGCACGTTGGTTATTTCTTTCCGTAATGTATACGGATAGCTGAATCGATCGGTCGCGAATTGATCAAAGGGAGGATTGGGATCGGGCGCTCCCTCTTCGTAAACGGGGAGATCTAGAACACCTTCCCATACCTTCACCTGACCCTGCACGGGCGCTGTGTTGACCAATGGAAGTAGAAGAAGAAACACGATCTTGCAAAGCCTTTGGGAGCAGTGTTTCAAAGCAGGTTCAGGCCTTATCGTCCGGGCTGAAGCTCGGGCGTCACAATGTCGAGTGCACGATCTTGGCCGTTTACAGAGCCATGCCAAACACCGCCGCCGAAGGTGGTGATGTAAACTTTTGACTGATCTTCCGGGTCAGGAATCACGCGATGACCCCATTTAAAGTTAAAACCAGGTATGCGCGTCCAGTCCTTGCCGCGATTGGTTGATTTCCAGGCGGACGATTCGAAACCGGAAGCATAGAGTATCGTCGGGTCACGCGGATCTACCGTGACGTCGTAAACGTGGCGATCGCGATCGAGCACATGCGTCCAGGTCTTTCCGCCATCCTCAGACAGGTAGATGCCGCCGCCTTCGCCGTGCTCCCCTTTGTCCCTTGCCCACGCCGCTAGATACAGTCGATCCGGTTCGTTAGGATCGACGGCCAGACCATTCGGAGCATTGCTTCCCTCAGGCATCGCCACGCGTGTCCAGTTTTCCGCTCCGTCCGCGGACCTGTAAATCGCGCCATCCCCTTCGGTTCCGATGCTTCCGTCGTCTGACCGGCGTGCGACGAGCACGTAGAGTGTCCCTCTGCTATCTCTAACAATTCTCCACGCAAAAGGCTCTTTCTGACTGATGCCAGCATCCTTCAGCTTCCAGCTCTTTCCACTATCCGTGCTCTTGTAGACCCCGCGCCCGAAGGCGGCAACATATAGCACGCGTGAAGTAGGAGAACTGGTCGGGTCCAAAAGGATATGCGTCGCTGCAGTTTCCTGCATTCCGTCATTCGACTTTGTCCAAGTTCTTCCCCCGTCATCGCTGCGGCATACGCCGCCTTGATAATCCCGAATTCCATTCCGTCTCCACATCTTTGGTCGGGGTAAATCGTGCGTCCAACTGTTCACGCTCCAGGCACGCCCCTTCACCTCGGGGTCAAATTCAATCCAGTACGTGGTGTTGGTCCACTCCTTCGGCACACCACGAGTCGAACTGATCCAGGACTGCCCACCATCTTCGCTTCGGAAAAGCCCAATATCTGTTGTGGATATAAACTGCCTGTGGTGATCAAAAGGATCAAAGTGGTAGCCGTAGGCGGTCGTTACATCGAGACCCGTGGTAACCCATCCGTTTTCTCCGGATTTTCGTGAGTAAACGGCGATCCAACTCGCGCCTCCGTTCGTCGTGCGCATTGTTCTTCCCAAATCCGTCCCGTAGCTTATGTTGGCGTCCTGCTCCGCCACGGCAAGCGCCAAGGGATTTTCGCCCCAATTCGATCCAAATCGTTCGGTGATCCATGCATCGTGGATATTCGTGGCCGGCTTAGCGGCAGGATTGCTGTCCTCTTTCCAAATCGGTTGCCAATTGCGTCCGGCATCCGTGGTCTTGGCAACTCCTAGCCATTTGATTCCACCCTGTTCCAGATCGCTGTAGGAGACATAGGCCGTGTCCGGATTGCGCAAGCTGGTTGCGATAGCTCGCATTTTTCCACCACCTGGACCCAAGCTGGCCTTTCTCCAAGTTGTTCCTTCGTCATCCGACGCGAAGGCGGATTCGTCGCCGACAACATAAATGAGCGGCTTGCCATCCTTCCTGAATCCCACAGAGATGTCTGTGAAAGTCTTCGCGGAGGGGACGGAAATTTTTTTCATGCCGGACGAAGTTTTCTTCTCAATGAAATGTGAACCTGCAATGAGAAGTTTCCTAGCCTCCCGTGGTGAGCTAGCATTGACCCACAGCTTGTTGGCCAATCCCGGCAGATCTCCCTCTTTTGCCCAATTCTGGCCCCCATCACGCGAGATAAAGAGGGCCATCGTCGCTTTTCTATCGCCTGCGACAACATAAAAGATCTTGGAATCGGAGGGATCGATGGCCATTGCCGTGATCTTGCCCAGAGGATTCCGTTCCGTAATTAGATCTTCTTCCGAGTGATCCGAACTCCTTTTGATGCTTTTCACGGAGGACGGCTGCGGATAAATCAAGCCCCAAGTTTCGCCCTGATCCTGGCTGCGCCACAAACCGTTAGATTGCGCATAAATCACCTTGCGATCCAATGGATCGAAAACAAAGAACTGGGCGACGCCGCGCAGATTAAACATGCGCCAAGATTTGCCTGCATCATGGGTGATATAGGACCCCGTCATGTCGCAACTGACCAGGACGGTATTGGAGTCGTGAGGACTGATAGTTGGATGGAACATCGCCCCACCACCACCGGGGCCAACGATCTTGAAATCACCTGGACGGGAGTCCCCACCGCCGGCCAGCATAAGCGCGGCTAAGGCAAGTCGAAGGAGGACAAAGATCATCTATTTCTTTTCTTTGCTTTCGTTACTATTGTTTAACTTTCTTTTTGGCAGAAAGTTCTCGCTTTGTCAATCCCCTTGAAGAATTGCTAGATCTTGACTCCCAAGAGCTGAGCCGCATTTTCGTAATAAACTTTCTTGAGTATTCCGTCCGGTAAACCGAGACCGTAAATTCGCCAACGCCCCTGAGGAGGCACAGGTGCGGGTGCATAATCGAAGTATTCGTCTTCGGTTTCAAGAAAGCGGTAGTAAATCTCGTAAAGCTCATCATTGAAGACTTGCTGAGGCGTGTCCGTTCCATGGGGTACGGCATCCGTTCCAAAAAGAATTCGATCCTGATATTTCTCGAAGAACTTCCTGGCCATGCGCGGTTGGCGTCCTAGCTCCCCGATCCGCGCACCAAGTTCCACGGTCATATTGGGGAAGCGGTCCATGCATTCACCGACGTAAGGAAGATTCTCAGCGTTATTGCCCACATGGAGCACAATGAACTGGGTCTTGGGGTGGCGGGCCAAGACTCGGTTACGGGCCTCCAACAGTTCCGCGTTACTGGGAAAATCGCCGCCGTAAAAGGACCAATCTGGATGGCTATTCAATTCCTCGAAGCGCTCATTAAAACGATTGATGGGAAGGAAGAAAGCCTCTGGATCCGAAACGTGAATCGCTACCGGCATGCCCAGCGATCCGCATGTTTCCCATATGGCATCGAAACGGCGATCGTCAATTTTCACCAAGGGGCCCTTCGAGATTCCCTCGCGCAAATAAAGACCCAGGGTCTTAAGAATTTTGACTCCGCGCGCGCCTGTCTGGCGCGCCCGGACGATCTCATCGGCCTGAAATTGGCTGTATCCCGGTTGATTGGCGCGTTCCCACCACGGTTCCATGAAGGTTAGGAAGCGTTCTGGATAGGGCTGCTGAAACTTTCGAATCGCTTCGTCTAGCCCTTTGCCAACGCCGCCGGTCAGGTTTACCATCACCTGGATGTTCTTTCGGTCCATCAATGGTAGCAACGTCTCCGCCGGCGCGAAATACTTCATCGCTTCGCCTATCCCAACTCCGTTGTCTGTCTTGGCGATAACAGAGAGATGCGTATGAATATCTATGACTGGATAACGTGAGCGCAGCACCTTCGTCTCAGGGAGGTGTAACATGCTGCGCGGTTGGAAGTCGGCGAGCTGCAACGGCTTCCCCGCGCGCTCTGGCGCGATTGGTGACGAGGTTATTGAGGTCGCCGGTAATCTGCCGGCAACGAAAAACATCACCATGCTTTCCAACCAGCGTCTCCGGCCTATTCCATTCATGAATCCTCCATCCTGGAGTTGATCGCCCCGCGATGCATTTCCTCTTTTCGTTTGACCCTTCTATCTCGTTTACTTTCGCCTGTCAAAGTGGGATAAAGCTCCGGGTTCAGCTTTCGCTTAGCCCAAATGCAAGTGTTCGACGATAGAAGTCGCCCTTCTGCAGATCGAACCGGCCAAGGCCCGAGGAACTTACCGATGGTCCTATGGAGAATGGGAGTTTTGATTGGCGCTCTCGCCGCGGCAGCTTTCACTTTGCTTCCCTTTACGTGCCCTGGCCAGATCGCTGCCATACCGCAACAATCGTATGCCAGCGATATCCAACTCTTGGCAAAACGGTCCCAGGTGGACTTCCTGCCGGATGGCGATCTCTCGAAGCCTTCATGGGAGCATGCTAAGTCGGTGGAATTCGACCACGACGCCTCGGGCAAATCCCACTACCCAGAGGTTTCGACTCGTGTCGCATCCGTTTGGACCGAAACACATATCTACTTCTTCTTTTGGTGTCGCTACGATTCACTGAATGTCTTTGAAGGGGAAGACCCGGCTGTAGAGCGATGGCAACTTTGGGATCGCGACGTGGTTGAAGTTTTCCTGAATCCTCAGCCAGAACGAGTGAATCACTACTATGAGTTCGAGGTAGCCCCCAATAATCAGTGGGTGGATCTCGAAATCGATAAGACCAAAGAGCCTTCGAATGATGCGTCCTGGAATTCGGGCTTTGAACATGCAGCCCGCATCGACGCCAAGAATCACATTTGGACGACCGAAATGCGCATACCGATTCCCTCGATGAACGTGAGGGCCATGTATCCGGGTGCCCAATGGCGAACGAACTTCTTTCGAGCAGCAGGAAAGGGCGGTGACGGTCACCGTAAGTTTCTTGCTTGGAGCATCATTCCCGAAGGAAAAACATTTCACGTGCCAACTCGGTTTGGAATCCTAAAGCTTGTGAATTAGCAGAGACGCACTCTAGAATCGACTGATTGCGGCGGGGTCCAAGGCGCGGCAAACAATTTCGCCTAATGGATGTAGGCCCCCGATGGCAGCAGATACTGAATTGGCCAGATCTCCCGTTTCTGCTCGACGATTTCAGACCATTTCAAGACTTTCGCGTCTGGCCGGGGCAAGAGCTCGATCCCAGGCAGTGTCTCCGCAATGGCGCTCGCGAGGGTGTACGCATCGCCGGGGGCAATTACAGCTACTACTGTTGCACCCAGCTTCTCACGGGCGAATCGACTGGCGATTTCTGAGTCCTCAATCATTTGCAGAAAATAGGGCCTGCCGATCAGAAGAGAGTTGTACACATGATTAGCCAACACGCCCGAAATGGAATTGACATAAGCATGATCAAAATCCAACGCACCCAATGCCGGCTCATCCTGGGAGACCGGTGTGTACGGCATACGAGTCTCGCCGAGGCCGCGGAAATCAAACGAGACCATATCGTAGCCCTCGTCCACATATTTCTTGATTTCCGGCCAGTCTTCCGCCGTCGCTTTGCCGCTTTCGCTGAACCACAACAGGACTGTTCGTTTGTCTGCGGCAGACTTGTGAATGTACAGCAGCGGCATTTCAAGCAGCTTACTGTGTCGCAGCATATAGCGGTCAATCGACACGCTGTCCGAGTTTGAGCTCCCCATGGCTTCCCAAGTAATCTGCTCTTGCCCGCCCGGGACGCCCGTATATTCGCTTACTTGCCACTCTTTCACTCCGCTGTATTTGTCACCGTAATATTCCTTCGCGAGGCTGCGTCTCGGTCCGGTCTTGTGCTCGTCGTAATACTCTCGGATCACCACCATTAAAGATCTTGTGTCGCTGTAATCGAGCACGACCTGCCCTGTTCGAGTGCATTGCAATGCTCTATCAGTGAGTTCCTTTACGGGAGGAAGTCCGTGTCGAACCGGCATCTGATTGAAATGGTCGAGAAAGTCGAGTGCGGCTTCCTGATTCTCCAATGAGAATTGATGCGGGTGATAGCCTTCGACCAGCGCAATTCGGTCTCCGCGGTCGAAACGCTCGTACAGCCTTCGCACTTCGCGGACGGTCTTGCGCGTGCCTTCGATGGGGAAAAAATCGAGTACCGCGGCAGCCACCAATACCGGCCGGGGATACAGCAGCAGCAGCAACCCGGGATGGTCCACACCATTTGAAGTCATGCCAAATAAATCCTGCTCGGGATCGCTGTCGGGGTCTGCAAAGATGCGATTATAAATCCTCATCGGCAATGCGCTGATATAACACGAAGGCACGGCCACTTTAATGCGCTCATCGAGAGCGGCAATCAGAGTAGCCTGAAAGCCGCCGCCGCTCGTCCCGGTGATGCTGATTCGCTCACCGTCAACCTCAGGGCGGGTGAGCAGATAGTCGACCGCGCGAATGCCATCCCATATCTCCCATCTGGCAAGATTTGCTCCGGCCAGATAGGCCAAGTTCCCTATCACCGCGTGCTCGCCACAGACCAGGTTATAGCGGCTCTTACCTGCTGTGGCATCCCAGAACTGGCTGCGTTCACCCTCGCCAACGGGATCCCAGGAGATCACCACATACCCCCGCCCCACCAATCTTTGACTCAGCGACTGATAGTGGAATTTTCCATCGGAGGCATGCCCCGCAGGCACCAGCACAGCAGGATGCTTCTTGGAGTGATCATCCGGCACGTAAACGAGCGCAGTGACATAGACGCCCGGCAAACTTTGAAAGATCAGTTTTTCGATAGAGAACCCGTCCATCTGAATCCTGCCCGTGACATGCGGATGCAGATCCGTTTTTACCGCCGGCAAGCCACCGATCATTTGCAGGAGCTTTTGCCGCAATTCGTCTTGCGTTTTTAGCAATTCTCTCTGGTCATGGATGGCGTCCCAGGCTTTCCGGCGATCGTCGTCCTCGCGCCACGCTTGCTCCGCTTGATACTGCAAGAAAGATGTTATGCGTGGACCCGGCACCAAGGGTTTTTCACAGACACGGAAAGATTGCGGTGGCGGCGGATCGTCCGCTGCTAGCGCGCAGCAGGCCATGGCTCCAGCCAGCACGGCCATGAGGCATGGCCGGATCATCCTTCCCCTTTACTTGTACTCAAGTGATGGTCCTCTTCCGCGGCCGCGTCGAAGCGTGAAATAGCTCACTGCGTTTTGACCGTGAGCGACCCCATGCCGTACCAGCCGTCGTCCTGCCGGCCCTCAATGGCGAACCGGATTGCCGGTTGCTCGGTTCTTTGATCCAGCATCGCAACCCGGAATTCGTAGCTACCTTCTGCCAGATTTTCCGGGACATACAACGTGCCATCGAATACCGCGTCTCCGGGAAGCCATTTCCGAACGTCTACTGGGACTCGAATTATCGTCGCGGTCTGGGAAGATCGCAACTCAATGGCTAGTGAGAATTCTCTGTAAATGGGAGCGACTCCCGCGTTCAGCCACCACATATGAATCGGCATCATCGTGCCGGCGTTTACCGCCTTCGGGTATTCCAATCGCCGCAAAATAAAACGATACCCCATCTTCTTCTGAAAGCTTTCGAATTGACTTTTCCATTCAGAGGGAATCGGTGCGGACTTTATATTCACGGAGTTCACATGCCAGCGCAGTGCTTGATCGAGAATATAGTCAACGTCGTAGCCCTTCTCCTTCCAGCCAGCGACCGTGAAACACACTTCCAGTGAGACCGGCTTGCGCTGCCAAACGTCCTGAATCCCTGCGCGCACCACCTGCTGGGGGTAAACTTCAAGCATTTCCGCCGGAAAATATTCATTGTCCGAGTTTGTGCGCATGTCCCCGAGACAATCCAGCCTCCACCCCGCGCCACGTTCCGTGCCATAAGTGAGCGCCTGTTGCTCGTCAAAGTTCATGAGCAAAGGCGTGCGCCGAAACGCCTCGAGCCAAATATCAATAAGCTCTTTTTGGTAGGCAAACGCCGGCATATAGGGACTCCAACCCTCGCCCCAATAGCCCACGGACGAAATATCCACGCTCTCCAGAAAGGGATTCCCGTCGTATCGTTTTCCAGCCTCAACGACGAGCTCGGCCCAGTACTTGAGAAATAGCGCATCGCTAAAATCCGGCTGCCAGATTCCTCCGTCCTTGTCGGTGGGTTTGTTGGCACGCCGCGCGCCCGAGTTCCGATACCAATCAGGGAGCGGATCCTGGTTGGAGTATGGCATTAGGCGAATCGCGAGGGTTTGTCCATGCGCTCGCGCTTCTTCCAGAGCCAGATCTAGAATCTCCCAATGAAATTTGCCAGGCTCCGGCTCAAGGACGTTCCAATACCAGCGGCAATACGAGATGGAGGTCTCCGGAAAATCCGGCTTCGTGGGCGCTTGCGGCAGCTTCGTGACTGGCCCGACTTCGGACCACTTCAATGGAGAATTCGTCGCTTGGCCGTTGAACCTCTGAAAAGTCGTAATGCCCATTCCGGGATTTACCAGTACGTCGTGTATTTCTTTAGGTCGGACCACAACGATATCCGATTGTGCAATTCCTTGATGCCCCGTTGCCAGTGCCAGGAGAATCCCGAAGCAACAATTTCTGGCGATCACGATTGACCGTGCGCTGCAGTACGCGCGAAACCTAATTTCGATCCGTGATCGAAACATCTTGGTTTCTCCATTCCCAGCCTGTGACTGAACGCTGCTTCGACTGATAGACCATTTTTTCAAATTAGGAATTGATCTGCTCTACTGGTCCGGGAGCGCAAACGCGACCAGTGCGTCGGACACTTTCCCTCTAAAATATCCGCCTCCTCCAGCTGCAATCACAACGAACTGCTTGCCAGTCTTCTTGCCCATGTAAGTTACAGGAGTGGCGTGAGCACTTGCTTCAAGGGTGGCGGCCCACAGTTGCTCTCCGGTCAGCGCATCGAATCCTCGGAAACGGCTGTCGGTCGTCGCTCCAATAAATACCACTCCGCCGGCGGTCACAATCGAGCCGCCAAGGTTAGGCGTGCCAGTTGTCGTCTTCAGCTCATCCATGACCCCAAGAGGCACTTTCCAGGCGATCTCTCCCTTATTTACGTCCACGGCGTTGAGCGTTCCCCAAGGCGGCTTCTGGCATGGCCATTGGTGCTCGTCCCAGAAGCGAGCATATTCGCCCTCTTTGGACCCTCGCCGATATTGCGCCGGTGAGTCAGAGGCCTGCGGTTCCATCGCTCCAACGGCTCCCAACTCATTTGCATTGACAAACAAATAGCCAGAAGCACGATCAAAAGAAGCGCCGGACCAGTTCGCTCCACCCAATGTGCCGGGCACCACTAATGTCATCTTGTGACCGTAGGGTGTATACATTCCATGGCTTTCAAGCGAATGAAACAGTTGAGTGCAATGACGATTGGATTCCGGTGTCACCGTGCTGATGTCGGTTTCGCTGAACGACTGCCGAACGAGAGGCGGGGGCCTGACCGGGAAAGGCTGAGTTGGCCAAGCAGCTTCGCCGGGCACGTCGCTCTTGGGAACCGGGCGCTCCTCCACCGGAAACAACGGTTTTCCTGTGAGTCGGTCGAGAATAAATACGAACCCCATCTTGGTCACCTGCGCAACCGCAGGAATATCTCGGCCATTCCGCCGCACCGTGATCAGCACGGGCTGCGCGGGCACATCGTAATCCCAAATATCGTGGTGCACCATCTGGTAGTACCAGACGAGCTTGCCGCTGGCGGCCTCGAGTGCTACCAAGCAGTTGCTGAACAAATCTAGGCCTTTGCGGTCTGCGCCGTAGAAATCGTATGAAGCTGAGCCAATGGGGAGAAAAACTAAACCGCGCTCCGTGTCCACACTCATGAGCGACCAGACATTCGCGCCGGTGCGATTCTTCCATGCCTCTTCTTCCCAACTCTCATGTCCGATTTGTCCCGGTTGAGGGATGGTGTGAAAGGTCCAGACGAGTTTGCCCGAGCGGATGTCGAAAGCGCGCACCACACCGCTGGGTCCTTTGGAAGGGTATTCGGGGACTGCCGCTCCGGTAATGACCAGATCCTGATAAACGGCAGGGGGTGAAGTGACGGAATATTCCGCACCTGGATAGGCGTCCGCAATTCCTGCGCGCAGATCGACCGTGCCGTCTTTTCCAAAATCGTGGCATGGTTTGCCGGTTCTCGCGTCCAGGGCGATCAAGCGCCCGTCGAAAGTACCGTACAGAATTCGACGGTCGCCTCCTGTCTTACTCTGCCAGTAGGCAACCCCTCGGTGCTGGACGAACTGCCGTGGTCCGGCGTGTCCGGTTTGCGGATCAAACTGCCATATCTCTTGACCACTTTCCGCATTGAGCGCAATTACTCGATTTGAAGGAGTGGAGAAATAGAGCAGGTCACCAATCACCAGGGGGGTGGATTCAAACGGCGCAATACGATGCCGATCTGTCCCGTTGCCTTCGCGGTCTGCCTCTCCCATGTGATACGTCCACGCCCTTTTCAAGCTTCCAACGTTCTGGCGATTAATCTGTCTGAGCGGCGAGGACCGCGTTCCGCCAGCGTCACCACCGTAGAATCGCCATTCTTGGGCGGAGGCTGCTGATGAGAACGCCAGCATAAAAAAGAGCCGAGTTACCGTAGTTGAGCTCATCATCCGCATTTTTGTTTGCACGCGGGCACGACCCTGATTACCGCGGGGAGGCAATGACTCTTACACGTTTCCGAGTCGGATTTCCTCTGCCAAATCTTCGCTGGCGCCAAGAGACAGCGCCATGATCGTATGGGTACGAACAGACTCTTAGAGCGAGTCTGTGCAGAGTATACACATAGTCGAAGTGCTCCTTGTGTTTCTCGCAGATATTTCGCTTGAATTGACCCTCGTTCATCGGTTCATACAATTGCGCACCTCCTCTCTGCGACATCCGATATTAATTTCAGCACGGTCTTCGCCGGTCAAGCCGTCGGCATCAGAGAAATCCACGACGACATTTGGCTGCTGAGCTTTATGGATTATGATCTGGGATACTTCGATCTGGAGACTGGCGTGCTCGAACCGTTGGAGAACCCGTTCGGCCCGAAAGTGTTACCCATGTCTTAGGTACGAACTGTCACCCATGTCTCCGGGCCGGACCCTAAAAGAGTGGTCGGGGCGAATGGATTTGAACCATCGACCTCCCGGTCCCGAACCAGTGCATCGCAAATCCTAAATGCTTTATCTGGCGTCGCTTACGGGACCGAAAGCCCTGTTTCCCCTCTCTTAGTTGTACCTAACTTGTCCCTAGTTCACACACCAGGACCCAATTGTAATCACACATAGGATTGTGTAAAGTGAGGTCAGGAGACCGTGCTATGCCGACTAACCTTGCCATCGACGACCGGCTTATTGAGGAAGCCCGGAAATTGGGACATCACCGTACGAAGAAGGAGACGGTTACGGCTGCGCTCGATGAGTACATCAAGCGCCGAAAGCAGCAAGATATCGTCTCCCTCTTCGGAATGATCGAGTACGATGAGGCCTACAATTACAAGCGCGAACGTATGTCGAAACGCGCGTGAACGTCCTCGTTGATACGTCTGTGTGGTCGCTGGCTCTCCGCCGGCACGCGCAAGATCTAAGCGCGGCCGAGGTATCTGTCGTTGGTGAGTTGAGTGAGCTAATCAAAGAAGGGCGTGCTCGAGTCATCGGTTTGGTGCGTCAGGAATTGTTATCGGGCATCAAGACATCGGCCCAATACGAAAAACTTCGCGCAATTCTTCGATCGTTTCCCGACGAACCAATCAATACGGAAGACTATGAGACCGCAGCAAAACTGAGCAATAGCTGCAGGTCGAAGGGCATAGCTGTCTCCGTTCCAGACATGGTAGTTTGTGCGATCGCCTTAACTCGCGGCTGGTCCGTCTTTACAAACGACCCTGATTTCGAGAATTACAAGAATATTCTTCAGATCAGAATCCACAAGGCTCGCAAATGAGCCTTGTCGCTTACGGGACCGAAAGCCCTATTTCCCTTCTTCTAGTTGTCCCCAACTTACCTGAAGGCTCCATTATCTGAAAAATGTGTGCGCGCGGCTATTTCCTCGAACTGGACCGTTTCGGCAGACACGCATCATAATCTTCCTCTCTTCCTCTTTACATCCCACATCGTGAGTGACGGTTACCTGGCCGCCATGGGAATTCCTCTACGGGCTGGCCGCGAATTTTCAGAGCAAGACACACCTTCAAGTGAGCCTGTCGCTATGGTCAACGAGACACTTGCACGCGCGCTCTGGCCCGGCCAGAATCCCCTGGACCAAATTGTGATCGGAGAAGGCGGCTCAAATCCAGGCCGCCGCGTTGTAGGTGTCGTCGCAGACGTACGACACAGAGCCCTTGAACAAGAATCGGGTAACGAACTGTACTTGCCTACTCGACAGAGAGATGAATCTGGCCCGGTCTATCTGGTCGTTCGTACGACCCTTCCGCCAGCCGCTCTAGCCTCGACGATTCGCACCGCTCTTCGTCTGATCACACCGGATCTATCTGGAACCGAGTTCAAGACAATTCAACAACTTGTGGACAAAGCCGTCTCGCCCCCGTCGCTTTGTCGTCCTCCTGCTCGGCGGCTTCTCGGCATTTGCGCTGATTCTCGCGGCGCTCGGAATTTATGCGGTCATTTCGTATTCAGTCAATCAGCGTACCGCAGAACTCGGCATTCGCATGGCGCTAGGCGCGTCTGCCCGGCACTTGCAACAGCGAATCGTGCTTCAGACTCTCAGGCTCGCTGGCCTTGGAATGCTTCTTGGCAGTGTGGCCGCCTGGATCTTTGCACGAACCCTCGCCAGTCTCCTCTTCGGCGTCACGTTCAACGACCCAGCAACTTTTGCCGCGATGCTGCTCGTACTTACAACCGCTGCCGCACTCGCAGGCTATTTCCCATCCCTTCGCGTCTCACGAATCGAACCCATGGCAGCCCTGCGCGCAAACTAGATTGGCGCTTACCGGGGTGGAAGCCGAGGCTGGGGGCGACCCAGAGCTGGTCGGCGTCCTTCAAGTCCCCGACCTCGGGGACGTGGCTTATTGACCTAGCGGCCCAGAAACGGTGAACTGGGAAGTGTGCGAGGACTCCCGACGGACTTGACCTGACCATGCAAGGCGCCGGACTTGAGCGTGCGGTTTGCTTTTTTTCCAGAAAGCGCGTTCTTGTACTTAATTTCCCCAAACTAGGACTCGCCGTGTGGGTGCACTCCGCACCGTAAGACACTGAATTCAGATGAGAAAGATTGGTAGCGAGCAAACGATTCGAAAAAAGAATGCCTAGCCTACAACCAGGCGCTCCTCAGATTTTCGTGTGGTGTAATTCGTTGACCCTAAAAGAGTGGTCGGGGCGAATGGATTTGAACCATCGACCTCCTGGTCCCGAACCAGTGGATAAAATCGCATAAGTCGCTGTCCTGGCGTCACTTATTGGTTTTCGGGCCGCTCTCTGATGGACAAGTCGGGACAAGTCACCGCTGGATGCTGGCAAGAACCTCGGGGAATTGATTCGAAAAGGGTTCGACCCACAACCCCTCGGTTAACAGCCTTGAGACCAATCTAATCACAAGTTGTCGGAGCGGAGACAAATCGAAGGGATTGAGCAAGTTCTGATCAAACGCGACTAACTCAAATTCACTTTCTCTTTTCAGTTTTCATCGTCATTCGCAGCTGTTGATCACAATTCGCATGACACTGGCATGACACCGGCTTGTGTTCGCCTGGGCAGCGCGGCTGTGTTGAAGCTAGGCAGGCCACGGAACTCCCGATTGTCGTGCCGGTAGTAGAGATCACGTGGGTGGATAACGCGCGCGGCGAAGTCATCCTTGATGAATTGGAGTACATTCTTATTCAGTTTGATCCGTGTGCCCGCTGCTGAGCCAACCTTGCCCGACAGCTAAAGCCCTCGATATAGTAGGTGCTGATGGCAGGCTGAGATCGTTCCTCCCTGCCTTGCCCCAACCGGCGGAGTTCGTTGTCACTGTGGCGAAGACGAGCGCGACCAAATCGAAGGAATCAGAGAGCGGCAAATTGCGGATCGGCGATGATTGGAATGCTATCCGTATCATTGCCCTGTCGCAAAGCAATCCGCTTAAGGCCATCGCGGAGTTGGTCGAAAACAGTATCGATGCGCATGCCAAGGCGATTGCGATCACGCGCGGCCGCGAGCACGGCGAACACTATCTAACGATCAAGGACGATGGCGAGGGCGTTCCCCGCGATGCGAACGGACTGCCTGACTTCAAGTACGTCGCAACTCATATCTGCGACTCGGTCAAGCGACGCTTGAAGGCAGACGGTGCTGGACTCGGCTTGCAAGGAGAATTTGGCATCGGTCTGTTGAGCTTCTGGACCGTGGGCGAAACGCTCACGATGACTTCTACCAGTTCCGATGAGCGTGTCTATCAGATGGTTATGAGCAAAGGGGATCCGCGCTATGTCGTCAAGCCTCGACGCGTGCTCTTTTCCGAACGGGGCACCGAACTCAAGATCAGGCCCTTGCTCGAGGGCATCCGCGGACTGAGCGGCGAGAAGATTCAGTGGTATCTGGCCTCGGAGCTGCGCGATCGTATTCGCAATACACAGGTTCGTGTAACGGTGATCGATAAACTTGCGCGCAAGCAGTACCAGGTCGAGCCGCGACAGTTCGAAGGCCGCTTGCTGCACCAACTCCCGACAGTTCGCTCGCCATTCGGCGAGGCGTATGGCGAACTGTATCTCACAGAACCGGACGAGGATTGCCGGGTCGCCCTTACCCGAGAAGGCACGCGGGTGATTGAGGATATTGGAACGCTGCCTGGTTTGGAGCGCGCGCCGTGGAGTTCTCGTTACCTGCAGGGCCTGATCGACGTGCCCTACCTTAACCTCACACCCGGCACGCGTTCCGGGATCGTCCACGATGAACGCTATGGGGCCTTCGTGGAAGCTTTAGTACCGCTGGAAGCACACCTCAATGGGCTCATTGAGGCCCAACGACACGCAGAGGAAGAACAGGCAAACCGGGAGTCCCTACGTGCCATCCAACGTGCGTTTCGCGAGGCCATGTTGGTCTTGCCGCGCGAGGAATACGACTGGTTTGACATCCAGTCACGCTCACCGCAAGGGTCCGGTGGCGGCGAGCCACCTGGGCGAGACGTGGAGGCCTCGGTTGTGGAGGGAGAAGGGGGTATTCCAGAACCGAGTGGAGGCGAATCTACACAGCGCCAATTCTTTGACTATGCAGGTCCTTTGCACACCGTCGTGATTTCACCCGCGGCAAGCACATTGGCTGTGAGCCAACGTCGGCGGTTTCGTGCGCTGCCCCGGGATCGTTCGCGCCGGCGGGTCGAACAGGACTTGACATTTACCTGGGAAATCGTCGAAGGGGGTGGCACGCTCTTGTCCACATCTGATCAAGAAGTGAGCTTTGAAGCTCCCGCGTCGCCCGTTCTTGTACGTTTGTCCATTGTCGTCTCACAGCGTGACATACGCTGCAGTGCCGAGGCATTGATTACCGTCACCGACAGCCTTGATGTGGCTATCGGCCCGACCGTTGTCAATGCGCGCGGCTTACCGGGCTACACCTTTGAACGGGCCGCCGGGGAACTGTGGCGCTCGCGATTCGATGCTGAACGCAACCTGATAGTCGTGAATAGTGGTCATCGCGATTTTGTCTTCGCCACGCGCAGTCGTGCGCTCCAGCTGCGCTATCTTGTGCGGCTCTATGTCAAGGAGTTGGTGCTTAAGAACTTTGCTGGTCAGTCGGCCGAGCAAGTCGCGGAGCGCATGATTGAGCTCTCGCTGTATGTCGAAGAGAAATTGAAGTTCATGTGAAGGGTCGTGCTGGAAACGCAGCAGGTTCCTCTAAGCACTGTAGGACCGGATTTGGCGGCGCAAGCACCGTCGCTTGGGACCGGGTTAGCCGTTGCTGTTGGCTTCGTTTTTGATGTATTCTCGAAATTCCTTAATCGGACAACGGGCGGATAGCCGGAAAGTAACGCTCGCGGAGATATGAGTAGCTGAGGTAAGGCGCTCAGCCCGAGAACCCGCCGAAGCAATCTCGCCCACACTGTCAAGAACACTGGGCCGGCGGCGATGTCGTCTTCGCAATTGTTGTTGACCATACGCAAGCCGACTAGGCTCGGTACTCATAGTCTAGCTTTTCTTTGGCTTTGGTTTTCCGCTGACGACATGCTCCTTGAAAAGTGGCACGAGCCGGAGTTGCTCATCGATCTTGCGGCGCCCGAGATCGTCGATTGGCAATCCTGGGTTGTGCTGCGACCACGTATGAGTGAACGCGCGCGCAGTTTCGTGCGCTACGTCTTTCACCAAGCCTCGAGGAACACCCGCTTGCACAGATGCTTTTTCCAAGAGTCCATCGTCCAGGCGGGATACATCCTTCGTTCGGGCGAGCGGCAGGCCCAAGCCTCGGTCCGGCAAATACCGCATTGTGGAAACGTAATCGTAACCGGGCGCAAGCGTCGGCGTTCGACCGTCGCGGTAAAGCAGAGACCAGTTTTTTAGATGCATATCGGCGTTCCCGATCGCCGCATTGAAAACAATACGCCGAATGAATTCCGCCAGCCCTTTCTCGCCGAGAAGCGCCCAGATGTCCTTGGCCAATCCGGTGTATCCGTGCTCCTCGTATTTCTTTTCCGGATACTGTCCGTAAATCTGATTGAAATCCTCCGCGTGAATCCGCTCTCCGTCCGGTCCGCGATCGAAACGCCGGATGAAGTACGCGTTCGTCTTGTCTTCCGCGAATTCAGGCGGAAGGTTCGCGATCGAGCCAACCGGTATGAGCCCGAATTCCGGCACATCGATTCCCACTTCCTTGGCCAGCGTCATCATCGCGAATTCGTTTTCCGGCACCTTGGAGAATCTTGGCGACGGCAGTTTTACGATCCACTGGCCGTCCCGCCCCTGGGCTGGAATGCGAAGTTGTCTTCCCCCCCGGCCTATCGCGGAAAATTTTAGTTGAACGCCGGCGAGAGAGAATCGCAGCACTTCTTCCTTGTTCCCTTCGCGCGTTTCCGATTTCTCTTCCGGCGGCAGCGGTTGTCCTTCACTGTCCTCGGCGATGACGGCGCCCGGCAAATCAGCCCCGACGAGCCACAACAACGGAAATTCTCTCTCCGCACTGATTCCGCCGCGCTGCGCGAGATAGTCGCGCAACACACCATCGCGCTCGGGCAGGAGATTCGAGAAAAAAGGAGGCAGGCGCCGCTGAACCTCTCTCGGCCTCGTGATGAGCTTTCGCTCGATGTCGTAGTAGCTCAGGCTGAGTACCGGACGGCGCTCGTCTTCGACATATCCCGGATCAAACACAAAGATATTCTTGTCGGTCACGACATTCGTGATCGTGCCTACGAGACGGTTCCCAAGTTTGATTCTGAGCGTAGGCATCTCAAATTTCCTTCTATCCTTCCGTTTCCGTCAGGCTTCCGACGAGCGGCACCGGCTCATCTTCGCTTTTTCCCTCGCGTCCGCTCATGAGGCTTTCCACCAGGGGAACCAGCCCGGTGGGGACAAGAATAGGGGAGAGCCCAACAGCGTTGGCAATCTGTTCTAGCGTCGTCCATTGAAGGTCAGTTTCCCCGCGCTCGATTTTCGAAATATGCGATTGCGGCAGACCGACCAGAGCCCCCAGTCCCGCCTGCGTCAAACCCCGGGCGGTTCGCGTCTGCTGGAGGCGCTTTCCAATCTGCTTAAGCATCTGAGACTCCTTGTACAGCTACTATAGCATATTACAGTTATAATTAGAGATATGTTTTAGCAGCTATAATGCTAAAGATATATGCGATTGCATCTATCTGGAACGCACGGACGGTCGAGGACCCCGCGATGCGGATCTGCTACGCGAATCCTGGCATAGCCGGTGGAGAGTAGGCACGCTCCGATTGCTTCGTTCTTGCTAAAAAGTGGGATTTTGGCGAAACGACAGGGGGCCAAGTCCCGTCGCCCCCGCCATTCATTCCACAGTGTCGGGGGCGAAGATTCCTGGTGTGAGTTCCAATCCAGAATTAAACTTAGCGGAAACCGCCGAACAGGACCACATCGGTATCGTTATACCGGGCGCGCGTGATAGCGAGCTTCTTACCATCGCGCGACCAGGCGTAAGCCATGACCACGGCGGGCTCGGAATCGAAGTGGGTTAGCTGCAGCGGTGGGCCGCCCGGCAGCGGCTGCACGTATAGGTTCTGAGTGCCACCAGTCGTGTTGTGGACGTAGGTGATCGCGCGGCCATCGGATGTCCACCCAAGCCGGAAGAAGTTGTAGGTCGAAGGCACCTGGATCTCATGGATGGGTGCACCTCCTTCAATCTTTTGGACTACCATCTTCGACATGGCACTCGCGCCCTGTCCGTCGATCCTCCCATACACTACCGAGCTGCCATCGGGAGACACCGCCGGGGAAAAGACTGTGCCGCGGGCCAGTTCCACCGGCGTGCCACCTTCGGTTGGGACCTTAAAAATATGTGTCAGGCCATCGGTTGGAACGAAGCCTTGGTAAACTACCCATTTGCCATCGGGAGTGCAGGAACTGGTGTTCTCGAGCTTTCCGGACGTAAGCTGTTTCAACTCTCCGCTTGCGAGATTCAGCCGCCACAACTGCTGGTCATTGCTTTCCGTCACCATGGGTAGGATGACCATGTCCTCTGGACCGCAGGCCGTGGTGTTCGCAACCAAGGTATCGTTCTGCAGGAGATGCGTCCGATTCGAACCGTCGGCGCCGGTAACATAGCCGTGGTTCACGGTGTCTAGCTGCAACAGTTTGCCCGACGCTGTCCAGGAAAGATCCACTCCCGTGGCTTGTTCGGTCGAGATGGGAGTCAGCTTCCAATCCACTTTGTCGTTGAGTATTGGCGGGGAATCGCCCACGTAGATCGCCGCCTGCGGGCGCTCCTGGGTGGTAACAAACGATTTGCCATCCGCTGTGACACTGAGCGGGCCATAGTAACTCAAGTCATTACTGATCTTGTAAGGGTCTCCGGTGGGGTACGGCTGAAACCAGATCTGCGGCCGCAAACCCGTTGACTTTTCGGCAGCGATGAACAGCAGGCCGGAACCGTCGGGTAGCCATGCTACTGCGCCTACGGCCATGGGAAGCGGAAAGTTCTTTACCGGCTTGCCTTCTGGCGTGACAACACGAATCATTCCCAACGTGTTCTTTCCTAACTCTAACGCGCCGACAGCGATGAGGTTGCCGGAAATCGACCAGGAAGGGTCGGTGGACAAACCGTTGCTACCCGACGCTTGCCGGAAGATGATGTTCTCGCCTCCACCATCTGCATTGGCCACCAACAACTGGTTTTCACCTTTCTCCTGAAGGGTGCGCCGGTATACCAAGCGCTTCCCGTCCGGAGAGAACGACACAGCGCTAGCCACATCACTGACAACCTGCCGCGAGGTTCCACCCAGTGTCGGTACCGAATAAACGTTGAAGCTATTGGCATTGGTTGGGTCTTCGTGGGTGTAATAGAGATAGTTGCCGTCCGGCGTGAAGGTGGCCCCGGAGCCAAATTCGCCCCTGTGCGCAGGCACAACTGTTACTTCACTGCCGGTCAGGACTTGTTTGACGCGGAGGCTGGGCTCACCCTCACGCCGTCCGTAAGCGATCATTTTGCCATCGGCAGATACCGCCGCGAAATAAATCACCTGGCCATGATCCGTTAGCGGCCGAATGCTAAGATTGCGTGTATCAATCGACGGTCCGCCGCGACTGACCAGCTTGTAGATTCCGAATCCGGCGGCGGTGAACAGCAGGGTGACCACGCCGATTGCTGCGAACAGTGCACCCTTATGTCGTCTCGCCTCGGCAATTAAAACAGAACCCGAAGAAACGGTAGCTTGCGCTGCAGTTTCGCTTGCTGCCGATATTGCAGACTGAGGAGCCGCTGCTGCGGCAGCGGATGCGGCGCCCGGGTCGGTGAGATGAGTCGAGGAACTCGCATGTTTCGCTGCAGTGCCTTGGCTGTCAGTTTGCGCCACTCGGCCAGAGTCCGTCTCTCGTTTGAGCCGCTTCAAATCCGCACGCATATCCGACGCGTGCTGATAGCGAAATTCCCGGTCTTTCTCTAGAGCTTTGTTGATGATGTCTTCGAGTTTGGGTGAAACATCCGGATTGAGCCGAACGGGAGCGACCGGAACTTTGTGAAGAATCGAATCGAACATGTCGGCCGATGAATCACCGCGGAAAGGCAGGGTGCCGGTGGCCATCTCATACAAGACAGCGCCGAACGAGAACAGATCCGTGCGCGCATCCAGTTCCTTCCCACGCGCCTGCTCCGGAGACATGTAGGCGACCGTTCCCACCGCCGTTCCCGGGCTGGTGAGATATTCCGGCTCAATGGTCGCGGCGGTGGCTCCGGCGCCAACCGGACTCGTGGCGGCGGTGGTTACCTTGGCTAATCCGAAATCGAGAATCTTGGCGTGTCCACTGGCGGTCACAAAGATATTGGCCGGTTTTATATCCCGATGGACGATGCTCTTGGTGTGGGCGGCATCGAGCGCGTCGGCAATTTCGATGGCCAGCGACAGCAGCAGATCCAGCTCCATCGGACGGTTGCCAATCGTGTGCTTTAGAGTTCGACCATCCAGAAACTCCATGGCGATGAAGGCCTGGCCGTTCTCCTCGCCGATGTCGTAAATCGTGCTGATATTAGGGTGATTGAGCGCAGAAGCAGCCTTGGCTTCCCGGCGAAACCGCTCCAGAGCCTGACGGTCGCGAGCCAAATTCTCCGGCAGAAACTTGAGCGCGACGAAGCGGTCTAGACGAGCGTCCTCGGCCTTGTAAACTACACCCATCCCCCCGCCACCCAACTTTTCAATGATGCGGTAGTGCGAGATCGTTTGGCCAATCATCGCCGGAGGGACGTAATCCTACGTCTCACCCAAACCCAAGTCAACACGAAGACACACGAAGACAGACGAAGACAGACTGCATATTGGCTACTGTTGGCACAGCGGCGAAATTGAAATTTTGAAACGCTGCATACCTGCGATGTTCTCAAACGCCGTAACGGGACATGTACCTGCCAATTCCCCAAAGCCCGGTTGTGGCAAATTGGAATCCCTGTTTGGAGCCCACTGTTGATCGTGGGACGGGCAAGCCGGATTGCGACCTGAAAGCTGTTGGAATGATTGTCTGACAAGGAGGAAATCGATCAGACTGTGCGTCCCATCGCACGTAGCCTACGAGGTTGAAGCGGCGAGGCGATAGACCGTTCGAAGCCCTCGGACAATGGACCCACATTCGCAAGAGTGGCACCGAAACCGTGAGGCCACGGTGCATCTGCCAGCATAAGGTGGCCCCTGGTCGAGAAGTTCCTGCAAGAACGAGGTCTTGAACTCTCTCCGATAAAGACCGTCATCACGCACGTGGAACACGGCTTTGATTTCCTCGGACAAAATGTGCGCAGGTATCCCAACGGGAAACTGCTCATCAAGCCTTCCAAGAAGAATGTTGGAACCTTCCTGAAGGGCATCCGAAGAATCATCAAAGACGCACATGGCGTGTCTGCCGCCGATCTGATCGATCAACTCAACCCAAAGATTCGCGGTTGGGCGAACTATCATCGGCGCGCGGTGAGCAAACGCACGTTCGAGCGCGTGGATCACGCACTCTTCTCTAGTCTGTGGCAATGGGCACGAAGAAGACACCCGAACAAGTCTTCGCGCTGGTTCAAACCGAAATACTTTGAACGGCGCAAGGACCGTGACTGGTCCTTCTTCGGTGAAACCTGCGATGACGACGGACGGCCAAATAAA
>Ga0210399_10000148_pt1 | contig 54454 bp, 53 predicted proteins | sample IncBWC14MmetaG_FD_150865 | JGI IMG/M metagenome (GOLD analysis project Ga0210399, IMG submission 150865) | Forest soil microbial communities from Barre Woods Harvard Forest LTER site, Petersham, Massachusetts, United States - Inc-BW-C-14-M | ecosystem: Environmental > Terrestrial > Soil >...
TCGTTAACCCAAGTCGCCCCTCGCGCGGCCTTCCGCTCCACAGCCACGCATTAAAACAGCTTGGGCCGGGGCTGTCACCGTCCTGGCCGGCTGCAACCTTGCCGGGGCTCCCTCGCTCCCAAATTTTTTTTCGGCCTTCGTGTCGTCTTTTGCCCGCCGTTTCCGATCTCTTGAGTAGAGGCAATTCTCGCCGATTCGGAGCCATGTAGGGCTTCGAGCATGGAGGACATATGGGTGCAGGAGCAGATCCGCACGCGATTGCCGAAATCAAGGCGCAGAACGACAAATTGATGGCAAATCAAGTCATCATCCGCAACGCCCAGAAATCGCAGAGCGCGCGAATGGACAAAATGGAACGGGAGAGAGACCTGGACCAGGCAAGCAAAACGGTGTTGGACGATTGCCGTACATGGGTGGACTACCAGCACGACATGTGGATAAGAGCCGTCCACGACACGTCACAGGCATGCTTCTTAACGGACCAGCTGTACAACGCGGTGATGTCGGCGCAGACCAAGCCCGGCGTCTTCGAGGCTGTACTGTCAGGGCTGATTACCGGGTTGTCAATGGTCCAACCCGAGTTCGCCATTTTCGCAGTCGTCCTACAGCTGGGGGTCACTGGAACGAAGGAACAGCGTGAGAAGAGACAAGAGACGGTAAATGGCTTCAAGGAGCTGTTCAAGGAGGCCTTCGAGAAAGCAAGAGAGGCAGCTAAGAAAGGAAACGAAATCGAGGAACACGATAGCCAGCTGGACGTCAAGCTGGAGTTCTTCGGGGATCTGATGGAGGGCTGCTCAGAGACCTGGAGCTGGGTCGACCAGATCAAGTACGCGCTCAAGCATGTATTGGATCATGCTCCAGAAGAGCAAGCGGCTGCCGTTGCCAATGACGTACGCAAAAGCTGGAAAATCATGGTCGGTGAGGGCACGCCGTACGCCCCGGGAACTGTGAAACAGCTCTCCCTGATTTTCCTGTACCGAATAATGCAAAAGTACTGCGAAAAGCACGTGAAACTCCAAATGGCCGTGATGGGCCGCGGAGGCCCCATGATTCCTGTTCCCCAAGCCAAGGCGCTGCAGATGATCGCGAGCGGCGATGGATCAAACATCGAGTTCGACGGCTTAGATCCGGCAAAGCGCAAGGTAATGTACGACAAGTTCAAAGATATTAATTGGGGCCGCGCTAAGGTCCTGGACAGGATTGACGACTGGACGGATCTGATTAAAAAATGGGATTTCGCCAGCTGATTCGAATCGTCCGATCTGTCAGTCCCAGGCGTCGGGGTAAAGCTTGCTGGCTGCGGCGTTGCAGACCAGCGGACAGGCTGAGCAGCGACAGCGTCGCTACTCGGCGTGGATCACGCACTGCAGGCCGCGGACTCGAGGCCACGGGGGGCTCGGTCTGCGGCCTTGGTGCGGTGATGCCGCCCGGCCAGGGAGATCACGGCAGAGAGCAACCACAGACTAGCAGCCTGAAATCATGGAGAACATCCCAAGGAGGACATCCAAATGAAAGTCACTCTTCAGCCCGGCGAAGTCGAAATCGACACGTGGAGCTTGCTCTATCTACCGCCCGGCGGTGGAAAGTATAACGGTAAGTTGACTGTCACCAACCGGCGACTACTGTATGACGCGAAGTTCGATGTCAGCGTCGAGGGAATGCTGGCCGAGGTGCTGACCATCAAATGGGGAAGTGAGGGCTATCTGGAGATTGACAAAGGCAGCATTCAAGCCGTCGAGGTTCAGAAAAAGCTGCTCAGCAAGAAATGTATTCTGACCCTCACAGATGGCAGCAAGCACACCTTCGATTACGGGGCCATGAACATCGATAAAACCGTGGCGGCCATTGCAGCCCGCTAGCCGGGACACGAATCATCTTGCTATCGGTCGTTTCCCCAGAGGCAGACCTCACCCGTAAAGTCCGTACTGCGCGTAACCCACGTTGCGACTAGGTCCACACAGGTTCAAGTTAATGAACTCGGCCATGCCGAGTCTCAGGTTGTTGGCTGGCAGAGCCGGGAGGCCCTTGGCTTCTTCATATCCCACACAAGCCCGAGCAGGGATAGGCAACGCAATGCATAGTAAGAGATATCGACCTCCCACCAGAAAAATCCCATACGAGCCGAGGCCGAGTAGAAGTGGTGGTTGTTGTGCCAGCCTTCCGAAGACTCCTTGTCGCTCCCCCACCATAACCATCCTTTTTACAGAGGACCCGGTCACGAATTCACCGAAAATTCTTCACCAGCATAAGGTTGGACTCCAAGAATTCATTCTGGATATAGACAATGGACTTGCCGTCAGGTGACAGGCTCAGGCCCCAACCCGGTTCTTTTTTCAAAGACCAAATAGGGATTGTTTTGCCGGTTGCAAATTCAAAGAAGTCGATGGTGACGAGAGGGAATTTCCCGAATCGCAGAAAGTAGATTCCATCTGTACTGACTCCCCAATTGGGCCAGCCGCCACCTTCGATGTCCCTCAATACTTCAGTTTCTTCCCCACCCTGCAACGGAATTCGCCAAACTCCACCTTGTTCATACTTGCTGTAATAGAGAAAACGGCCGTCGGGCGACTCGACTGGGGAAATGCCACCATTGCTTGTAATTCTTGAGGGCGAACCCCCTTGGGCGGGCGTTTTCCAAACCTGGAAGGGCTCAGTGCCGCGCTTTGAGGCGAAATAAATCCACCTGCCGTCCCGGGACCAGCTTGGGGAGAGATTGTCAGCCCCTGCAATGGTTGGCAGAAGGTGAGGCAGTCCGCCTGGGACTTCGGCAACGTCAATTTCGCTGCGCTCCTTGGGATGAAATTCGAACGCGATGTAGCGCCCATTGGGAGACCAACGGGCACGTCCGGCAGTTCCATGCAGGGAGGTGACCTGGTCACAATCTTTTCCCTCGACATCGCAGGTCCAGATATCCCAAAAGCCCAGGCGGTTGGATTCGAAGGCGATCTTCTTCCCGTCAGGGGATAACTCCGGACGCATCTTGTCACCCTTTTCCGAGATCAAAGGCGATGGCGCACGCGCAGAGTGAATGGCATCTTTCAGGTCGAGCCGCCAAATATTGAATTTGGATTGTCCCTGCTCATAGACGAGGCTGTTGCCCGTGGCTGGAATGGACGGCCATGTGGCTTCGCCTACCGGGCCGGCCACCGGGCGAGGCAGGCAACCTTTTGCCGAGACTCTCCACAAACCCGTCTCGGCACCTCGATTCGAGGAGAAAACTATTTCACGGCTGTCGGGAGTCCAAGCGGGAGGGCCCATGATCGGGCGGTTGTCAAAAGTCAGGCGTTTGGCTCGCCCACCCTCGGCAGGCATCACGAAGACGTCGTTACTGACGCCCGCTATCGTGGAACGAATAAAAGCCACCTGAGTCCCGTCGGGCGAAAATGCCGGCTCGTGATCGAGCCAGCCTGCCGGTGGTGAAGTAAGCGGTCGAGTGCTGGAATCGCTGAGAGACAGCAGGGATATGACGGAGCGAGTCGCGTCTGCGGGATTGGTTTCAGAAAAAACGAGCTGCTCGCCATTCGACGACCAGGATAGCCCCGCTTGCAAAGACGGTCCGTGGTACACGCGATGTTCCGTTCCGCCCAGCGCAGCGATTGTAAAAATCGACGCGTTTTTCTCAGCATAGCGAATAAACGCCAACTGGCGGCCATCGGGAGACCAGGTTGGACAGCAGTCGCCCGGATCGGCCGTGAGTTGCAGCGATTTCTGCCCTCCTACGACCGCCGCGAAGATGCCAGTGTTATGACCGCCATCGCTTTGACGGAATGCGACTAATGTTCCGTCGGGCGAGAAAGCGGGTGTGGCTTGCAAACCGCGCAAACCGATCAGGGGCACAACTTCAATGCGTTCCAATTGCGAATCGGGACGCGGCCGGTAGAGCGCCCAAAGAGTAAGGGCGGAGAGCAGGGCCAGACAAAAGGCGGAGCCTATCCAAACTCCTCCTCGAGCGAGACTTCTAAGCGGTGTGCTGTTCTGAGCTGCCGGACTCGGGCTGGATGCGGCGACAGGCGAATCGGCGGGTTGGAAGGGAGCGATAAAGCGATAACCGCGCTTCGAGATGGTTTCGATGAAGCGTGGCTGCTCCGCGGAATCGCGCAGAGCCTCCCGTAGGCGGGCAACCGCGCTGTTCAGGCCATGATCGAAGTCGACAAAGGTATCGGCAGGCCAAAGTTTTTCACGAAGTTCTTCCCGCGTAACCACTTCACCGGCGCGCTCCAACAATAGAAACAGAACGCGGCAAGGCTGTTCTTGTAGCTTGACTCGCCGACCTTCCCTGCGCAGTTCCCGTGCCCGGAGATCAACCTGGAATACATCGAAGCGGACCATTGCCTCAGCAAACCGAGTCTCTGACATTTTGCCACCGTTGATTGGACGTGAGTTTATCGCCAAGGTTAGTGATCCCGGTCTAGCTCGTCCTCTTGCGCCGCGTGATCTACCGGGAAACTCCATTTGCTTCACCAGTTTGGCCTCGTTATCCACGCGTGTGGAAACCGTATGCCGCATTGCATTGCCGAACAGGTCAATCTCGGTGAAAGTTGGGCCCTGAAACCGCAGAGCAAGCAGCGGGCTCGATGTTTTTACGCACGAGTTCTCTGGCCCTCACGGTTCGACGGAGATGGTGATGAACTCACGAGCATTTCTTCTAGTTACGTCGCTAGTCGTACTTTGGTTCTGCATTATTACGATTGGAGCCGAACCCTTACAAAATGCAGGCCCGAGTCGTGACGCCAAGGACCTGCAAATGGACATGTCTTCTCTTCGGCAGCAGGCCCTGCATGGAGATGCGAGGGCAGAATACCTGCTGGGCCGGTCATACATGAGCGGAACGGGCGTTTCCCAGAACTACGAAGAGGCTGCAAGGTACCTTCGTCAAGCCGCGGAACAAGCTTCGCCCGATGCCGAATTTGCTCTTGGGTATCTCTATGAACAAGGCAAGGGCGTCACGCGCGACTATCGACAGGCGGTTGTTTATTACGGCGCCGCGGCAAGACAGGGGCACCTGACGGCGGAAAACAATCTCGGCTCCATGTACGAGCACGGACGAGGCGTACGCAAGAATCTTCGCCAAGCTGAACATTGGTATCGCATGGCGGCTGAACACGGAGACGTTACGGCGCAGTGCAACCTGGGTTCGATGTATTTTCGCGGAAGAGGCCGCCAACGAAATGTTTCACAAGCAGCGGAATGGTTTCGTAGAGCAGCCGAGAGCGGTTATGAGCCAGCTCAGGAAAATATTGCCTGGATGTACTTCACCGGAACTGGATTACCTCAGGACTACTCCAGGGCAGCGCAATGGGTACAAAAGGCTGCTGAAAAAGGGTATGCGCGTGCACAATTGGACTTGGGTTACCTCTACGAGCAAGGGAACGGAGTTCCGCTCGACTATATCAGAGCTTATATGTGGTACAAGGTTGCAGCATCTGGCGGCGAGGAACGGGCTTTCGGCAGGCTTAAGAGCTTATCGGCGGTGATGACCAAGGCGCAGATCAATCAAGCCGGTGTGGCAGCAGAACAGTTATCCAGAGCTCAGCCAAGGATTGATGATGGAGCGGCGAACTCGAGATCGATCGGGAGTGCATTCGTTCGACCGCGCTAGCGTCCGGGTGGAACCGATTCCACGCGCAGACCTAAAAAAGGCCAGTGGTCGGCAACTCAGAATCAATCGGGTGGGCAACGCGATTGCGCTGACGTGCCCCATGTCAGGGAAAGGTTGTTCACAGGCTCTCCATTCGACAGGCTGAGGGCAGGCTCTTCGCTTCGCTACGGATGACAAAGGCGATAAGTTTACTTGATTTGTAATCGCTTCAACTGCGCGGAGGAAAGCTTCGATACGAATCGTCTTCAATCTCGGCGACGGCAGCGCCGCTGCGTCCTGTTGGGCCGCGACGCACAGGAGCCATCACATAGGCGTACGGATCGCCGGGAGGTGCGGTCGGCTTCTTGCCCAGCAGTCGTTTCAAGAAATCGCGCAAGAGTCTGAGTCGCGAGGGTTTCTGACCATCATCCTGCATAAGCGCTCCTATTCAAACAGCGAGTCCACAAATTCCTTTGGGTCGAACGGCAGCAAGTCGCCTGCCTTCTCACCCACGCCGACATACCTTACGGGGAGCCCGAGTTCGCGCGAGATGGCAACCACAACCCCGCCTTTCGCCGTGCCATCGAGCTTGGTGAGGACAATGCCGGTCACCCCCGCGGACTCGGTGAACATGCGCGCCTGCTGCAACCCATTCTGCCCCGTGGTGGCGTCCATGACAAGCAGAGTTTCATGGGGCGCGCCAGGAATGATGCGCTGCGCCGTGCGCCGCATCTTTTCGAGTTCTGACATCAGGCTCGACTTCGTGTGCAATCGGCCGGCGGTGTCGACGACCACGTAGTCTGCCTTCCGCGCCAGGGCGGCTTGCAGCGCGTCAAACAACACGGCCGAGGGATCGCCTCCGGGCTTGGTCTTGATGACCTCAGTGCCGGTGCGCTGTCCCCAGATTTCGAGTTGCTCGATGGCGGCGGCGCGGAACGTGTCGGCGGCGCAGAGCAGCACGTTCTTTCCTTGCGAGCGGAAGACCTGGGACAATTTGCCGATCGTGGTGGTCTTGCCCGTTCCGTTTACTCCGACTACGAGAATCACTTCCGGCGAACCATCAACGGCGCTGACCGGCCGGGTGTTAGCCGCGCTCAGAATGGCGAGCAATTCTTCTTTCAGCAGTCGCTTGAGTTCCTGCACGTCTTTGATTTGCTTGCGGTCGGCCTTCTCGCGCAGTTTCCCGAGGACTTCCTGCGTAGTAGTGTTGCCGAGATCGGCGGCGATGAGCGTCGCTTCGAGATCGTCGAGAGTGTTGCGGTCGATCTCCTTGCCGAAGGAAACGACTTCTTCGATGCGTTCGGCGAGGTTTTCGCGGGTGCGCGTGACCGCCTGTTTCATGCGGTCAAAGAAGCCAGTTTTCTTTTCTTCCTCGAGGCTGCCGAATAGGGTCTGAATCATAGAAGGCCTAAAGCTTGATTATACGGGCTGAAACGTAGCGCCGGCAGCCTGCCCTGAGCGGAGTCGAAGGGTCCCGCCGGCTGTAGCGGGGGCGTCCCGCCCGCGCGTTGCGCTATCCCGAAATGCCGCGGTTCTTGCGAGATGCTAATCCCATACTTTTCCACAGCCTGCCCATGTTCATCCAACCTTGACCGAGAAATCTTATTCCCAAATACTGATCGCATGAGCCAGCAACAAGCCAGGGCCGGGCCGGGTGACCCATTCTAACGTCGCGTCCTTTGCGGCGTTAGAGTGGGGACTTTGACTCCTAACTCCTAGTCGCTCAAGATTTTGCCCCTAACTGATTGCAGCTCATGGATTAAATCTCAAAATCCCGCTAACCCGATGATTTCAATAGATCACCAGGGGAGGGGGGGAGGCCTTCAATGGCAAATTATCCCGATCGCTGTCAGCACTTGAAAGTCAACGGCACCCAGTGCGGATCGCCCGCACTGCGTCGCAACCGTTTCTGTTTTTTCCACAAACGCTTTCAGGATGAGCGCATCCGCCTCTCCGCCGACCGCGCTCGCCGCGGCGTTGCTACCTTCATTCTGCCCGTCCTCGAGGACGCCAACTCCATCCAGATCGCCCTCATGCAGGTCATCCGCCTGCTCGTCGGCCGGCAAATCGACCACAAAACCGCCAGCCTCCTGCTCTACGCCCTGCAAACCGCCAGCGCCAACCTCCGCATGACCGACTTCAAACCATTCGTTCATGAAGTCGTCCTGGACCCGCGCGACGTCGTCAACACCCCTCTCGCCTCCAACGTCTGGGACGATGAAGATTTCGAAGAGAAGCAAGAAGAAGAAACCGCCGCCGACCGCGCCCTCGCCGCCCAGGAGACCGCGCGCAAGAAAAAAGAAGAGGACGAAAAGTGGAGACGCTGGGCCGAACACCAGCATCCCGATCCTCGCCAGGCGAATGCCGCGGCCGCAGTCACCCACGCCGGAAAGGCCGTAGTCACCTCTTCCGCAAACCCCAATGCGGGCAACAAGCCTCCACTCCCGAACCTGAAAAAGCCCGCCTCCAGTTTGAAACCAGGAGAAATTCGCACCCAGATCGCCGACATGGTCCGAAAAGATTTACTTCCCGCCCTGAACGAGAAATTCGGCCCGGGCAAACAACCCGATAAACAGCCGGCAAAGAAAGCCACATAGCCGTGGAGTTGATCCCGTGCGAAGATAGAGTTCGGAACGAAATCCGCTCGACCACATGCAAACTTCGACGCTGCGCAGAATCTTTAAGGCATTTCACTATCGCGACTTCCGCCTCATGTGGATCGGAGCCTGCACGTCCAGCGTCGGCACCTGGATGCAGATCGTGGCCCAGGGCTGGCTCATCTACCGGTTGAGCCATTCCGCCCGCCTGCTGGGGCTGGATCGGTTTCTGGCGGGGCTTCCTATCTTTTTGTTTACGATCATCGGCGGCGTGGTGGCGGACCGGACCGAGCGGCGGAAGATTCTGCTGATTTCGCAATACATTCAGATGGTGAGCGCGGGGATCCTGACCGTGCTGGTGGCGATGGGCGTGGTGCAGGTATGGGAGATTCTGTGTCTGTCGTTTGTGTCGGGGCTGGCGCAGGCCTTTGGGGGCCCGGCGTATTCGGCTCTGATTCCGACTCTGGTGGATCGCGAGGACATGCCGAACGCAATTGCGCTGAATTCAATTCAGTTCAATCTGGCGGTAACGGTGGGTCCGGCCATCGCGGGGATTGTGTTGGCGAAGTGGGGCGAAAAGTGGTGCTTCGGGTTGAACGCGCTTTCGTTTCTGGCGCCGGTGATTTCGCTGTCCATGATCACGACGCGGTTCCTGCCGGATCGCACGAAGCTTTCGATGTTCAGCAGCCTGAAACAGGGGTTCAAGTTCATCTGGCATCAGGGCTCGATGGTGGGGCTGATTGTGCTGGCCTTCCTGATGACGTTCCTGGGCATGTCCATGCAGACGTATTTTCCGGTGTTTGTGAAAGACATTTTTCATCGCGGACCGCAGACGTATGGGACCTTGCTTTCGCTGATGGGCGTGGGATCGATTTGCGGATCGCTGGCAATGGCGGGGCTGGGCAACATGCGCAGCAAGGGACGGTTCGCGCTGCTGATGCTGATCTGTCTGGGCGCGGGGATTGCGGTTTTCTCTCTGTCGAAGTCGTTGCCCGTCAGCTATGCCACGCTGGTGGTGGTCGGAGCCTCGATGATGGCGGTGTTTGCCACCATGACGTCGCTGGTGCAATTGATCATCACCAATGAAATGCGCGGACGGGTAATGAGCGTCTACAACTTCGCTTTCCGCGGCGGCATGCCCATGGGCAACCTGCTGTCGGGATGGCTGGTCCCGATGTTTACGGCTCCGATTGTATTGGGCGTGAACGGTCTCGTATTGGTTCTAGTGGCGGCGTACTTCTTGCTGGTGCAGCGGCGAGTGGCCGCGCTGTGAAGGTTTCGTAGCGCCGGCGTCCCGCCGGCCGTCGTGGCGGCGTCCTCGCCGCCACACTCAAACTCCAGCAAGCTGTCGAGAGCATCTCATAAGTGTTCACTAACGCCGTGGTTTTGCAGCTGGCCTTTCAGCCCTCCAGAAACTTTCTTATGGCAGGCAGTCCCTACTCCGTCAACCGCACTATACTCGGGTTCTTTCCAGGGTTGCGGTTGCGGCGGTAGCGGACGGGGTTGCCGTGGCCGCGGCGACTGCGACCGCGGGTGCGTCCGCGGGTGAGGGCGCGATGGGGCGCTTGATGGTGAAGCGCTGGATTTTGATTTCGCCGCGGGCATAGACCGCGAGGAGAGCCTCCACCGCTTTGGGATCGAGGCGCTTGCCTGCCAGGTTCCTGATGATCTGCAGCGCCTGCTCGGGCGTGTGCGCCTGCTGGTACGGACGATTCGTAGTCAGCGCGTCGAAGGTGTCACCCACGGCAATTACACGCGCCAGAAGCGGAATCTGATCGCCCTGTAGTCCGTAAGGATATCCACGGCCGTCGAGCGCCTCGTGGTGCAACTCGATGCCGGGCAGCATTTCCGCCAACTGCGTGACCGGACGCAGAATGTTGGCGCCTTTGGTAGTGTGCGTCTTCATGACTTCGAATTCTTCTTCGGTTAGCGCCCCGGGCTTTTTCAGAATGTGATCTTCAATGCCGATCTTGCCTACATCGTGAAGCTGCGCGGAGATGCGTAGCGTTTCAAGGAATGTGTCGGGCAGCTGCATTTCCCTGGCGACCATCAGGGAATAACGCGTGACGCGGTCGGAATGGCCGCGAGTGTAGGGATCTTTTTCGTCGACGGCTCCGGCGAGCATCTGGATGGAGCCCATGAACAGCTCCCGATTTTCTTCGGCGGCGCGCTTCAGATCTTCGACGAAATGTTCAAGCTCGTCAGACATAGTGTTGAAAGTGTGAGCGAGTTCACCAATCTCGGTGCGGCTCCAAAGGTTGACCCGCTGCGAGAAGTCGCCTCTTGCCAGGGCCCGGCTCGACTGCGTGAGCACCTGCAGCGGATTGGTGATGCGGCGCGCGGCAAAAATGCTGACGCCGATGCTCAACAGCACAGCCAGCAGGGCCAGCAGGCGGGCCGTGCGCTGCATTTCGATGACTCCGCGATAGGCTTCGTCGCGCGGCTTTTGCACCACAACCGCCCAGTTCAGCGACATGACCGGGCTGAAGGTGCCGAGCATGGCGACGTGATCGGAACCGCTATCAACAATGAATTCGCGGGTTTCGGCGAACTGAGCCTTGTTGCCGCCATCGACGAAGTTGCGCACGATGTCGAGGTTCTTCATGTCCTGTCCGGTGGCAAACCCGGGCGCGGCAGCGGCGACGAGGCGGCCCTGGGCATCGACCACGTAGGGCGTGAGGCCGCCCCCCGCGACTTCCTGCAGGCGGCGGATCAGGAATTGCAGGTCGACTACGGTTGCGATCATTCCCAGAAAACGCTGTCCATATTTCACCGGATAACTGACCAGGAACACGGTGCGCGCAGACTTCCCTTCGCCGACGACCAAAGCCTGGCCGTTGTATTCGCGGCCATCGCGGGCCGCCGAGTAGGCGCGCTCCAATTCGCGGTTCAGGAAAGCATCGGGCGCAATGCGTCCAGCGGAAATGCCCTTGGCGTCAGAGTTCAGCAGAGTAGCGTAGGCGACTTCGTCGGAAGAGGATACAAAATTTTCCAGCAGCGCCCGCAGTTCGGGAGCCTGAATGTTGTTCTCGCCCAGGTCGCCGCCGCTGGCCACCTGAATGGCCGATGTAAGATTGGCCAGCATCATGTGCAGCGAGCGTTCATGCTGCGCCAGATCGTCCGCAAGCGAGCGCGTCACCGTGTTCTGCAGCAGCATCTCGTTGGTCTTCAGGCGGTCGCGGTTGATGGCTTCGACTTGCGCCGAGTAGAAATACATCGGGACGATGCTGATCACCAGAAGCACACCCAGGATTACATACAGAATCGGGATGCGTGCGTGATTCGGGGCGCTGGTGGACAAGTCTCTCCCTTCACTTCTCGCAGACGCCGAAGGCGAAGTGGCGGCGGCTTTCAAAGGTATCCTTAAAATTCTAATAGGGAATCGGGCACGCGCGACGAAAAAGCTGGAGGGGTTGGCATTACCAAAGTACCTTCCGAAAGCGGCTTCTGACGCGGGTTTGGCGGGGAAAGGCGGGGATTTAGAACCTCGGACCCTTGGAGCCTAGGGCGTCTGATTGCCGTTGCAGTGTCCGGGTGCGGACGCCAGCACGACAGCCGCCAGGACCGCGGTGTTAGGTTACTGCAGGAGTTTTTTCAGGTCTTTCCAGTGGATCAAGATTACATGGTTTTCTTCCAGCGCCTGCTTGAATTCGGTGCTGGTGACTGCGTCGTAGTCGCGCTGCCGCCAGGCTGCACCGTAGTCAGGATGGTCCACTGTGACGGCTTGCAGTTCGGCATCGTCGTGTCCGAGGTGAACGATCATTTCGGTGACGCCGGGTTTCAAATTCTTGATGGCATTGGAGTAGAAAGCCTTCCAGTTGGCGGCGCCGACCTGCGGACCGGCGATCACCACTGAATCGAGAACGACGTCCTTCTCGGAGAGCAGAGACAGAAGTTCTTTGGGGGCTTGCGGAGTTCGCACTGCTAGAAACGGCAGTTTGTACTCGTGGGCGACTTTCACATAGACGGCGAACAGATCGGGCCGCGCGAACAGCGTTCCCATGTGACTGTCGAGGTGAGTGGGATGGATTCCCACGGCCATCGCGTGTTCGATCTGCGCGCGAATTTCGCGCTCGGCTTGCTCCGCCTTCAGGTTGCGTACGGCGGGTTCGACTTCGGGCCAGAGATATCCGGAGGAATCAAGAAGGCTCGGAACTTTGTCTTTCGATTCCACCGGACCCCAGCGGTAAGTTTTCCATTCAGCCGTGAGGGTCAGGTGCAAGCCGAGGTCGGCATCAGGATGGGCTTTCGCGTAGTCAGCAACTTCGGTGAGCCAGGGACAGGGAACCATGATGCTGGCGGAGGTGACGGCATGCCGGTCGAGCGCATCGAAGCTGGCGGCATCTTCGGAGTGCGCAACGGCAAGATCATCGGCGTGGATGATCAGCAGTTTCGAATCGGCTGGGTAGCCGAGGCGCTCAGCGATGGTCTTTGTTTGTGCGAAGCAGAGTGACGTGATCAGGAGGATTGCGAAGGCGAGATTGAATTTGCGCATCTGAGGCTCCGAGAAATGAGACTGAAAATCTTCAACCACTGAGGACACTAAGGTACACGAAGGTACACGAAGGAAACCTACTAAGCTCCCGTCTCGCTTTTGCCGGTGCGCGACATTAATACCTGGATCGCTTCCCGGGGAGATTTCCCTTGATGAAGGATGGCGTGCATCTGCTCGGTGATAGGCATTTCAACGTTGCGGGCGTGCGCCAGTCCGACGGCGGCCGAGGTGGTGAAGACCCCTTCAGCGACCATGCCGTGCATTCCGGCGATGATCTCGGGTAGGGTGCGGCCACGGCCGAGTTCGACGCCGACGCTGCGATTGCGCGACAGGCCGCCGGTGCAGGTGAGGACGAGGTCGCCGAGTCCGGCGAGCCCGGCCATGGTTTCGGTGCGGCCTCCGCACGCGACCACGAGCCGTGTCATCTCCGCCAGGCCGCGCGTGATAAGGGCCGCGACCGAGTTGTGGCCCAAGCCGAGGCCGTCGCAGATTCCGGCGGCGATAGCGACAATGTTCTTTAAGGCTCCGCCCAACTCTACGCCGATGACATCGTTGTTGGTGTAGACGCGGAAACTGGGGTCGCTGAATTCCTGCTGCACCGTACGCAGGAGCGTGGCGTCAGTTGAGGCGATGGTGATCGCCGTGGGATCGCCGCGTGCGACTTCCTGGGCGAAGGAAGGTCCGCTGAGCGCGCCGACCGCGGGAGAGGTTCCGTAATTGCGCTTGAGCACTTCGGCGATCACTTCGGTCATGCGCTGCAGAGATTCTTCTTCGAGGCCCTTGGTGGCGCTGACGATCACCGTTTGCGGCGGGATCAGCGGCCGCATGCGCTCGAACAAGGCGCGGCAATGTTGCGAGGGCATGACGCTGACGACGATCTGCGCACCCTGGAGAGTGCCAGCCAGATCGTTGCTGGCGGTGACGGAATCCGGAATGCGGCGGCCGGGAAGAAATTTCTCGTTGACCCGCTTGTGCGTGATGGACTCGCAGACGTCGGCCTCATGGGCCCACAGGCGGACGCGGTGTGTGCCTTTGCGTCCAAGGACGATGGCGATTCCGGTGCCCCACGCGCCGCCGCCGATCACGGCGATGTCACTCATGCGGCCCTCGATCCGAGACGGTTTTCCGTGCCTGCCAGCAGGCGCCGGATGTTCTGGGAATGTTTCGCCACGATAAGCAGCGACGCGAGGGACATGAAGGCCAGGGCTAACCAAGAGTTGGCATAGTCGTGCAGCAGCCATACCAGAACAGGGAAGGCCATCACCGCCAGGATCGAACCCAAGGACACGTAGCGGAATAGCAGCACGACTGCGACAAAGACGCCGGCCGCGATCAGCACGGCTTTTGGGGCGATCATCAGAAAGGAACCGAGCCCCGTTGCGACACCTTTGCCTCCACGGAATTTCAACCACAACGGAAATATGTGACCGAGAATGGCGAACAATGCCGCGGTCGCAGACCATGCAGCCACGTAGGGATCGCTGGGTGGCGACAGGTATCGAAACCAGGGAATATGAGAAAAAGCTATTCCCAGAACCGCAGGAGGGCTCAGGAGCATCCCGATGGCTGCGGCAGCAGATCCTTTCAGGGCGTCGAACAACAACGTGAGCACGCCCAGGGCCGGTGACTTGCGCGCGACATTCGTAGCGCCAATATTTCGGCTGCCGCTTTGCCGCACGTCTTCGCCGCGAAAGATGCGGACGAGGAGATAGCCAAATGGGATGGATCCCAGCAGGTAGCTGAGAACGACGGTAAGAAGCAACGATGGCATCTCAGTTGTTTGCTACTGTAGCGCGAATCCTGCCAGCTTTGTGTACTTCGATCCTTTCGGCGAGAGTTGGCTTTGGTACAAAAAGAACTCGCGGGCCGTCATGGTACCAAAATCGGGGGTGGGCAGGGCGGCCAGTTTTTCCTGCAGACGGTGGAAGTTGCGGTTCGGGGCGTCTGCTTTGCTGCGGCGAGGCGCACCGGAAGCGCCTGCGCTGCGCGCCAGTGTCAAGTGTGGACTGAAGTCGCGGTCTTCTTTCGGAATTCCCAGGGACGCCATCTTGGCATCGATCAACGTCGCCAGGGCTGCGAGCTGAGGGCCCGCTTCCAGGCCGATCCAGAATACGCGCGCCGATTTAGCGGTAGGGAAGAATCCGTAGCCACGGAAAAGAATGTCTACCGCCCCTGACGCGACGCTCGCCAGCGCCTGCTTGATCTGCTCGACCGCAGCGTCCGGTTGCTCGCCGATGAACTTCAAGGTGACGTGCATGGATTCCGGCTTCGCCCATCGCGCGTCGAGCGCAAACCCGCTCACTCCTTCCACGAAGCGGGCGATGCGCCCGCGGATGGCGTCGTCGATGTCGAGAGCGATGAATAGGCGCATAAAACAGCTGCTAGCTCCTAGCTGCTAGCTTCTAGCACGTCAACCCCTGGGCAGCTAGCAGCTAGAAGCTTTCTTCACATCAGTTTCTTTCTCACCATGTCCAGCGCCATGGTGGAGGCGAAGCGGCGGATGCGTTTGCGGTCGCCGGGAAAATTGCGCTGGACAACTTCGGTTCCCGTGCCGCTTGCCACCGCGTGGAACACCAGGCCTACGGGTTTTTCGGCTGTTCCTCCAGTGGGGCCAGCGACGCCGGTGATGCCTACGCCCAGCGTCGACTCGCAGCGGTAGCGGATGCCTTCGGCCAGGGCGGCGGCCACTTCGCGGCTGACGGCGCCATGCCGGTCTATCATTTCCGCGGGCACTCCTGCGAGTTCGGTTTTCAGCGCGTTGGAGTAAACGACCGCGCCGCCGAGAAAGTATCGTGAGCTGCCGCCGATCGACGTGATGCGCTCCGCCAGCAGACCTCCCGTACAGGATTCGGCTACGGCCACGGTCGCGTTTCGCATCTGGAGCCAGTAGCCAACGATCTGCTCCAGCGATTCTCCGTTGCGCGAGTAGACCGCGTCGTCCAGTTCGTCTTCAACCACGCCCGCAACTTCGTCGACGCGGCGCTGGGCGGCATCCACGGTAGCCGCGATGGTTTTGAAGTGCAGTTCGATTTCTCCGGCCCCGGCCAGGATGGTGGTCTCGACGTCAGTGTAGCGTTTGTAGATGGGAGCGACGCGCGCGTCGACCGCGGATTCGCCAAGCATCGCGATCTTCAGTGTCCGCACTGCGAGAAACGCCGGAGGAACTTTGGCGCGCAGGCGCTCGCGCACCTCGGCCTCGAACAGCGCCTTCATTTCGTGGGGAGGGCCGGGGAGGAGCACAACGATGTGTTCGCGACCGTCGAATTCTCCGCTGAGCCACTGCCCTGGAGCGGTGCCGTTTGGATTGGGGAGGACGCTGGCGCCTTCGAGAACGTCGGCCTGCTTGGCGTTGTTGGCGGACATCTTCCAGCCGCGCTCGGCAAAGCGTTTCTCCAGACGAGCCAGGATTTCGGGATCGCGCCGCAGGCTCAGGCCGAGAGCTTCGGCCACGGCCTCCCGGGTGAGATCGTCTTCGGTGGGGCCGAGACCGCCGCTGAAGATCAGGATGTCGGAGCGAAACAGGCCGTGCTGCGCTGCGGCGACCAGTCTCCGCCGGTCGTCGCCCACGATGCTCTTGAAAATTACGTCGACACCCAGCAGGTTGAGTTGCTCGGTGAGGTAGAGCGAGTTGGTGTCCATGCGGAAGGGTGTGAGCATTTCGGAACCCACCGCAATGATTTCAGCGTTCACGGGTTAGAAGTTTAAATGAAAAGGGACGTGTCGAGAGCGGAGGTATTGGTGACAGCAAGCCGGAAGCGGATTCCTCACTTCGTTCGGAATGACAAAACAAGAGGGGAGAATGACAAAACAAAAGGCGGAATGACGAAAAACCGAACGGGGTTCATTCCGGGATCAGCGGCAGGCCCTGAATGTCCCACGAAAGATGATGCACGGCGCCGGGGCTGCCGGAGGCTGTTCCGCCGGGGTTCGTGGTGGCGAGAATGATGGAGCGTCCGGGAGCAAAGGCGAGACCGACCAAACCCTGGCCTGCGACTTCAAGATTGGCCAGTCCGTTGGGCGCAATCTTCACGATGCCGCGCGTGCCGGAGAGCGACGCCGCGACGTAGAGATTGCCGTCCACGTCGAACGCCAGTCCCTGCGGCCTTCCCAGCCCCTTATAGAAAGTGCTCACCGTTCCGTTGGGGTCGACTTTGTAAACGCGGTCGGTGGGCCCGGTCACAAACAGATCGCCTTGCGGATTGAATGCCAGGTGGTAGGCGGAAACGCTGAGCTCGAGGGTGGCAAAAACAAAGACTTGCTGGTCGCGCGCGATCTTGAAGATGGTGCCGTTGCGGTCGCCAACGTAGAGACTCTGCTGGCGATCGAACGCAATCCCGGTGGCCACGCCCATGCCCTCCGCATAGGTGGTCATGGTTCCGTTGGGACTGACACGATACACGGCGCCGTCAAAGCGCGAAGAGACGTACATCTGTCCCTCGCGGTCGAAGGCGATGGAGGTCGCGTTCATCATCTCTACCACGAAGGGCTTGATGTCGTAGTTGGTATCGATCTTGTAGACGGCGACCGGAACTTTTTGGCCGCGCGAGCCGGAAAACGTAACGTAGATGTTGCCTTCGGGATCGAGCGCGGGGTTGGTCACGGGGTGAAGATTTTCGGCGATGGACACGGCGACCTTGACGGTCTGGGGATTGCTGACGTGGCCGTCGGTCGCCACCACGACGGGACCTGATGTGGCGCCGTCCGGCACGCGTGCAACCAGAAAACCGTCGGAACTGACGACGATCGAGGCCTCGAACTCGCCAAATTTTACCTTCGGACGCTGGAGCTCATGCGGGCGCAGGCCCGAACCGATGATGCGGAGCTCGCCTCCAGTCAGCGCAAGCGAGGGCGTTACCATTTCAATGCGCGGTCCGCCGTTGAGGTTTTTTCTGCCGAGGATGCGATCCGAAAATCCCATGGGGTAAGACAGAGCGTATACCGAGTCCGGCCAGGATTCCTGTTACTCGATACTACCTTAGTAGCCCAAAGTGCAGCAGGAGATGCATTGCCAGGAGTGCGAAGATCCCTGCCGCCACATCATCGAGCACGATCCCGGTGCCCTCTGGAAGTCTCTCCAGTTGGCGTACCGGAGGCGGCTTGACGATGTCGAAGGCTCTGAAAAGTATAAGACCGGCGAGAAAAGTTTTCCACGCCAGGGGGACGGCGATCAGCGCGATCAGTTGTCCGGCAACCTCATCGATCACGACAAACTGCGGATCCTTCGCGGCCGAAGCCCGCGCTACGCGAGTTGCCGCGGGGATACCGATGAGCGTGACCAGCGTGGCCACGGCGACGGCTACTGGCGTCCGCAGCGCGGGCGATAACTGATGCGCGACTGCGGCCCAGATCAGGACCGTGGCGGCCGATGCCCAGGTGCCAGGTCCAGGGTGCAGGCGGCCGATACCGAAGAACGTGGCGACCAGCGTCGCCCACAGAGGGGCGCGCGGGCGGGACGCCCCCGCGACAGCCGGCGGGACGCCGGCGCTACGGTCGGAGGCGGCGCCGATGGCGGGCTCTTGTGGGCTGGACATATTTACGAGCCGCTGGGTTTAGCAGCGCCGCCGTCCTCGGCGGCTGTCGTGGGGGCGTCTCGCCCGCACATCCAAACCCATTTCCAATCTTTCAGGTTCGCTTTTATCGGATTGTCCACCACATACTGAACTGCACGTTCGAATTCGCTTTCGTTTCGGATCAGGTGGTCATAGTACTCTCTTTGCCAGAACGTGCCGTGCAACCCGAGGAGAGCATTCGCGCGTTTTGCGGTGAAAGATTTCCACGAATGCACAACGGTTGCGAGTGTATTTCCCGGGAAGAGTTTGACCACCGCGTGCACGTGATTCGGCATGACGCACCAGGCAAAGAGGCGGTAGCGCTGGTCGTCGAAATGCCGCAAGGTGTTGGCTACCTCTTCCGCGATGGTGGGCTTGTGCAAGAGGCATGCTCCGGCACCGCTGTCGAGAAACTTTTCCACGATCGGACTCGAGAGGCGCTGAATTTTCTTGCGCTCGTCGCGACTGAGTTCACGATGTAACTGATTTGCGGTTTTGACGATCGCTTCGCGCTCGGAAGTGATCCGATCCAGAACGGATCTCGGCAGCGAGTCGGCCAGGCGAAACGTGATGAAGTATGTGGCGCTTTCCTTTTCCCAGTGGGGAAGACGGCCGCGGTCGCGTATCTTAACCTCGCCGAAGCGCGGGCGGGACGCCCCCGCGACAGCCGGCGGGACGCCGGCGCTACGGTCCGGCGGCGCGGCGCTGCTGTCCGCAAGGCTGGGATCGGGCTTCACGATTCGTCCTCTTGATCTTGATCTTCGGGATTGCGATCGCGGATTGCTTCTTCAGCGTCGGTTACGGGAGACGAGATCACATAGCCGCCGCTGGCCCACTTACCCAGATCGATGAGGCGGCAGCGATCGCTGCAGAAAGGGAAGTCCGGATCGGTACTTTTGACTAATTTTTTGCAGATGGGGCAACGGAGTTTGACGGTGTGCTTACGCGGCATACGGACTCGTATTGTAGAGCGACGATCTATCGACGAACGGGCTGCAGAAAACGGCGGCTACAAAATTCTGGCCACAAGATCGTAATCGTGCGCTGCGGTGATCTGGCATCGATAGAACTTGCCGGGCTGCGGGTCCTGTTCCTCGGGGAAGTCGTTCACGAAGACTTTGCCGTCGATCTCGGGCGCGTGCATGGGAGTGCGGCCTTCGAGCAGTAACTCGGTTTCTTCCGACTCGCCTTCCAGCAAAAGATCGAACTCCTGCCCGACCAGAGCTTTCTTTTTCTTCTTGCTGATTTGACGCTGGATTCCCATCAGGTGCTTGCGGCGCCGCTCGATTTCGCGCGGAGAAAGTTTTTTCTCGAGACCGAAGGCGGATGCGCCGTCCTGATCGGAGTAGGCGAACGCGCCCATCCAGTCAAACTGGGCCTCGCGCACGAAGTCGCAGAGTTCTTCGAATTCTTTTTCGGTCTCTCCCGGAAAGCCCACGATGAACGACGTTCGCAGGGTCAGGTCCGGCACCGTACGGCGCATTTTGGCAATCGAACGCAGAAAGACATCCGCTCCGCCGCCGCGCTTCATGCGTTTCAGCACCGACGCCGAGGCGTGCTGCAGCGGAACGTCCATGTAGGAACAGATTTTTTCGTGCTGCGCGATCGTGTCCAGAAGTTTGCCGGTGATCTTGTTGGGATAGGCGTAGAGAAAACGTACCCAGCGCAGAGCCTTAATGCCGGCGAGCTTCTCCAACAACAACGCCAGGCCGTCCTTGAGGCCGAAGTCTTCGCCGTAGCAGGTCGTGTCCTGGCCGATCAGAGTAATCTCCCGCACGCCGGACTCTGCGAGGCGCTCGGCTTCGGCGATCACCGACTCGAAGCGGCGCGAGCGGAACTGGCCGCGCAACTGGGGAATAATGCAAAACGTGCAGGGATGGTCGCAGCCCTCGGCGATTTTGATGTACGCCATGTGCCGGGGCGTGGCCAGAATGCGCGGGGTGGCGTCGTCGTACAGATAGTTGGGGAGATCCGTGATAGCCCCATCCCAGGATTCGCGAGAGAAGCGGCCTTGCGCAGCGCGGGCGTCACCTTCGGGCCGCGAAGGCAGGACCACGAACGGCGAATTACTTGCGCTGCTGTTCGCCAACGGCGCGGGCATCAGGCCGGTTGCGGCGAGAATCTTTTCCAACTCGCCGGTTCCCACTACTGCGTCTACTTCAGGAATGTCTTTGCGAATCTGGTCGCGGAAGCGCTCGACCAGGCATCCGGCGACGACGAGTTTCTTAGCTTTGCCGCCGGTCTTGTGGGCGGCCATCTCGAGGATCGTGTTGACCGACTCCTGCTGAGCGCTTTCGATAAACGAACAGGTGTTCACCACGATCACGTCGGCGTCTTCGGCGCGGCGGGTGAGTTCGGCTCCGGCCCGCGCCAGCAGGCCCATCATGACTTCGCTATCCACAAGGTTTTTAGGGCAACCCAGGCTGACGAAGCCCACCTTCTGCGCCCGCACAGGTGCGCGCTCGGGCGGTGGATTCTCGGCAGATTCGTCTTTCCTGATATCTGTCTTGAGATCGGGAGAGTCGCTAACGGTGAGATCCTTCACAGGCATGCAATCTTTCTATTCTAGCATCCCGCAGAGAGGCATCGAGCATCGCAGGTTCTGGCGCCAGAGAATGCGGAGGCATCAGAAAAGATATACACAAGGGTCCAAAACAGCCGGTGTCGTGCTAGGCTAGGTCTTACCGCCGTAACAATTTATGAACCACCTCGCAGGAGGGGAAATGTTTGGCAAACGTCTTTGGATTGCGGTCGTGATGGTCGTGACCATGCTAGCGGCGTCGGCGGTAGCGCAGGATGAAAAGAACGAAGTCGGCGGCAGCTTTGGGGGCACCTTCATCAGCAACCAGGGAATCAAGAGCGGGGCCGCCGCGAATACGATCATCGCTTCCGGTAAGGGCATCAGTTTTGATGTTGAATATGCCCGCCGGTTTATCGTCACACCGATCTTCGCGCTCTCCGGGGAAGCCGTGGTGATGGTGAACCATGACGAAGATATCAATGGCGGATCCTATCTGCATGCGGTTGTGCCTCCTCAGTACAGCGAGTTATTCGTTACGCCCGGAGCCCGGCTGAATTTATTTCCCACGACGGCGGTCTCGCCGTGGGTGAGCTTTGGAGTCGGTTTCGGACACATTAGTCAGAACTCAACGCTGATCTACGGAGGCACCAACCCGGGGAAGTCCACGACCTCGGCGGCGATCCAGGGTGGGGTCGGTCTGGACGTCAAAGTCTGGAGGAGGCTCAGCATCCGCGGCGAGGCCCGCGACTTCTGGTCCGGGGCACCGGACTTTCCGCTTGCCCCAACAGGCAAAACGCGGCAGCACAACTATTTTGTGGGTGGTGGGGTGTTCTGGCGGTTCTAGCCTTGTCCTGCGGGATTAGGGAAGTGCCTAGCGGCTCCGCGTGGCGGACTCAACCTCTTCATACAATTCCGGCAAACGCTGGGCGTCGTCGACGGAATTTCCGAAGCGTGCGGATTCGTAGACGGCAGTGAAGCGCGCGACCGGTTCGCGGAGCCGGCTGTCCTCGATTCTCTTCACGAACTCCTGCGGCGTCTGGGCCGCAGGTTTTGCCATTCCGCGGCGCGCCAAAGCGCGAGCCATCCGCCGATACCACATGGCCGCGGCCTGTTCGGGAGACCGCTCCGGATGAGCGTGCAACCATTTTTCGTGCAGCAGGCGGGCAATCCTGCCAAGGTTGCCAAGCAGGAGAAGAATGACCGCGATCGCCCCGCCCATGACGGCCCAGCGGCCGGGCGAATGTTCCACGCGATCCTGACTGCGCCGCGCCCACTTCAACATGGCCTCATAGTGGATCTGCGCCCATTTCCGGGCGCCTTCCCACATACCGCGAGTGCCGCTGAACGCGGCCTGACCGAGCGCGAGCTGGTGCGAAGTGTCGTAGGTGACCACCCAATCGCGCCAGAATGAGGCCATGGCGTCGAGGTAGAGCGCGAGCCGGTTCCAGCCCTGCGGCGTCCCGCTGGCGCCCGCCGGAGTGGGATCGAAGGTCTGCCAGCCGTAGCCGGGAAAGTACGCTTCCACCCAGGCATGCGCGTCTTTGGCGCGCACCACGTAATTTCCGGTGAGGTCGTTGAACTCGTCGGTGCGGAAGCCGTTGACCACGCGGGAGGGAATGCCCAGCGTGCGCAACATGACGGCCATCGACGAGGCGAAGTATTCGCAGTGCCCCTGTTTGCGCTCAAAAAGAAAATTGGCGATGGGATCTTTCACTACTGTCTGGGGCAACTCCAGGGTGTAGCCGAAGCGCGTCCGCAGATAGTTCTCGAGGGCGGCGGCTTTATCGAAATCGCTGCTGGCCGAATTCGTAATCTGGGCGGCGAGCCGGGGAACACGGGGATCGAGCGGGGGCAGACGCAGATAAGTGGCGACGATCTGGAGCGGGTAGTCGCGACCCGCGGTGCGCAACTCCGCGGGCGCAGGGGCTGCGATGTCGGAGTCCGCCTCGTAGCGATTGATGGGGTGCTGGGAATCCAAGTTGTAGACTGCGCCGCCGGAATCGGCGCCCATCGTACGGTAATCTCCACTGACGCTGCGGGCCCAGGGCGCCAGGAAAAAGACGTTGGTGCCGATGGGTTCCATGAGCACGCGGTAGTGGATCAGGTGCTCGCGCGCCGGACTCGAGGTGGCATCAGACGGCAGCACCGCGTTGGTTCGCGGCACCTTAAACGTGCTGTCCAACTGGCGCTGCAACGGGAACTGTTCTCTGCGATTCGACCAGGTATGGCCGTCGAATCTCGCTAGCGTCACGCCGCGCCAATGCAGGTCGGAGCGGCCGACCGAGTCGCCATCAATCTGAATGTGCATAACGACTGCACTGGACTGCTGGATCTGGCCAATCTGCCCCAACTGGACACGATCGCTGAAGCCGGACGAGAGGTCGGTGCCGAACGAATAAGCGCCCATGTATCCCGCCGACATGCGTGGCATCACGAAGAACACAACTCCGCCGCCGATCAGAATCATCAGCATCAGCGCCGGGGCGACCCGCGCCAGCGCGAAGGCTAGGTGGCGATGTTCCTGGGGATCGTTGGAATGCCGAGCCTGAATGTTGGCCGCGTGCCCGGAATTCCGCATTTCCATCAGCACAAACGTTCCCACCGCCATCATCATGAACACGGCGAAGGAGAACAGAAAGACGCTGTCGACGGTGAGCACGGCCGCCGCCAGAACCATCAGGAAGGCGAGGATCGCGAGGGTGACATGGTCGCGCTCGCGGCGCAGCGAAAACATGCGCACCACAACTGCGAACAATGCCAGGTGCACGGTAGCCGGCAGGAAGTTGCGAGAGAGAATAAAGTAGTCAGCCGCGAAAAAGAGAAAGTAGCCGACCGCCAGCGGCGTGGTCCAGCGCTCGGAAATCACGAACGGGCGTCGCTTTGCCAGCAGAAAGCCCCGGATCGCCAGTGCGCCACCCACGAGAATGGTCGAAGGGAGGTCGAGACCGCCGGTGCCTGCCAGCGTTCCAAAACCAGTCAGAACAAGCAGATACAGGGCCAGTTCGAAGTAATGATCGATGGCCTGGCTGAGGGAGATTACGCCGGGTTGTGAGGACTGGGACGCCATCTCGGGTTAGGCAGAAGGATTCTAAGCGCGCTCCTGCCACGACTTGCTAAGTTGCGACCTCGTAACACTACCAGCCTAGGACTCCTATTGTTCGACAACCTTCACCAGAAGGGAAGGCTTTGGGGGAAGATTCTTGCACCGAAAGTCACATGCCGTTCGGCGAGAGTTGTGGCAGAGGACGGTGCGGGCGCAGGGTGCGCTCGCGACAGGCGGCGTGGCGGTCCTTGCCAGAGCGACATTCGCTGAATGCTAGAATGATTCAGGTCAGGCATCGGTCTTACGCGACGTATTCCCGCCAACCCCGCCAGGTCCGGAAGGAAGCAACGGTAACGGGCTCTTGCGTGTGCAGTGAGTCCCCGGTGCCTGGCTTATTTTTCTCCCAGCTTGATTCAGCCGATTACCAAAATTGACCCGCTCTTTACAACTCTTTGCGCAAGAAACGCTTCCTCGCGCATCAAGTAAGTAGGCCGGCTTCAATCCCCGTCCGGCGCAAGGAGAGAAATGAAGAGTCACGGTACTTCCCCCAAGCTCGCTCCCCATATCACGATCAGCGTGTCCGGGCAACTGTTTCAAGGACATTTGGCATACCTGGACCAATTGGTTCGTTCCGCGGGCGAGTGCAGCCTTTGGGCCGTGCTGAATCTGTCGCACCTGGAGGAGTTGGACCGGGCCGCTCTCCTCTACCTGATCGAGGGCGAAAATCGCGATTTCAGCATCGCCTCCTGCCCAGGCTTCCTCCGCGAATCGATGGACCGTGGTAGGGACGGCGCCGCCGCTTAAGGGCCTGCGGAAAGAGTTTCGTTACACATCCTTCTTCGGTCCGTCTAGAATCTGGTTGCAGAATCTGGACCGACTCGGGGGGTGCTGTGATCATCTTTCGCCGTGGTTGTGTGCTGGTGGGTGTGCTGACCTTCGTGGTCGCTGCCGCTTCGCAGACCGCCAAAGTGAACTCCGTGCTGGATATGCCGGAGTTCGTTCACGACTGGCAGATATCAAAGCAGTTCACCGTCGACGTAGCCAACGCCATGCCCGCCGACCTGTATGATTTCAAGCCCGATCCAGAGGAAATGACTTTTGGCGAGCAGATGCTTCACATTGCGCTGTCGAACGTATTCCGGTTTAACCAGATCACCGGGGCTAAGCCACCCTTCGCGCTCGATCTGTCGAAGCCGCCCGCAGCCGACAAGCAGACCGTGTTGAAGGTGCTCGATCAATCGTTCGACTACGTGATCGATGTGCTGCCAAGGATCACTCCAGAGCAACTTCAACGCACCTGGCACATCCCTTCGTGGAAGGGCCGAAACGACCCTGACGGCCGCGCCATGATCATGAATATGTTCGTTCATACCGCTCACCATCGTGCCCAGTGCGAGGTTTACATGCGTGCGAAGGGCATCAAACCGCCCGACTACGCTTTCTAACACTCTTCCGCCAGCTGCCTTGGCGGAACGACCAAGGCGGCCGTCGTCACGTTGTGGATTGCGTTAGACATTCTGCTCTTAATTGTTGAGAATACTCAGTTTTCATCTTTTAGGAGCCCTCATTGACCAAACCGATCCGCGCCAAAATCAGCGCACTCGGCACCTATCTGCCGCCTCGAGTTCTCACCAACGCTGACCTGGAAAAAATGGTCGATACCACCAACGAATGGATCATGGAACGGGTCGGGATCCGCGAGCGCCATATTGCCGGTAAGGGTGTGGCGGCCAGCGACCTGGCGGTCGCGGCCGTGAAGAATCTGCTGCAGACACATTCCTTCGATCTCCAGGAAGTGGACCTGATCGTGGTGGGCACTGTGACGCCCGACATGATGTATCCGTCGACCGCCTGCCTGGTGCAGCATAAGTTGGGCATCGTGAATACCTGGGGCTTCGACGTGTCTGCCGGATGCTCGGGGTTCCTGTATGCGTTGAACACGGGCGTGAAGTTCGTGGAGTCGGGGCAATACAAGAAAGTGCTGGTGATTGGCGCGGACGTGAATTCGTCGATGACCGACTATACCGATCGGGCGGTTTGCATTATTTTCGGCGACGGGGCGGGCGCGGTTTTGCTCGAACCGTCGGAGGATGGGGAACTCGCCATCCTCGATCATGTGGCCCAGATCGAGGGCGTGGGCGGGCAGTATCTCTTCATGCCGGGAGGGGGAAGTCTGAACCCGGCTACGCACGAGACGGTCGACAAGAAAATGCATTGCATTCATCAGGATGGCAAGAGTGTCTTCAAGTATGCGGTGAAGAAGATGGCGGAGATGACCGAACGCATCCTGGACAAGAACCAACTGACGGGCAAGGATATCGATTGCTTCATCGCGCACCAGGCGAACCGGCGCATCATCACCGCGACCGCGGACCGCCTGGGGATGCCGCTGGAGAAAGTCATCATCAACATCGACCGCTACGGCAATACCACGGCTGGGACCATCCCCATCGCCATGCAGACAGCACTGGAAGAAGGAAGATTGAAAAAGGGAGATCGGGTGCTGGTCGCGACCGTGGGCGCCGGGTTCACTTCCGGAGCAACGCTGCTGCGCTGGGCGTTCTAAGACGCAGGGGTTGTCATCCTGAGCAACGCGAAGGACCTATGCAATTTTCTGGGGCTCGCGGACTGCACAGGTCCTTCGCGTTGCTCAGGATGACAGAGCCTGCCGTTAGACATTCTTCCCCCAATCCTTCAAAATACTTGAGCCCGCATCCTCAGGAGTTCCTGTTGACGAAACCGATTCGCGCCAAAATCAGCGCCCTCGGCACCTACGTGCCGCCCCGCGTGCTTACCAATGCCGACCTGGAAAAGATGGTCGACACCAACAATGAGTGGATCATGGCCCGCGTCGGCATCCGCGAGCGCCACATTGCGGAGAAAGGCGTGGCCACCAGCGATCTCGCGGTCGAAGCCGCTAAGAAGGCGTTGGCTCAGCGCGGCCTTGCTCCCACCGATATCGACGCGATTATTGTCGGCACCGTTACCCCCGACATGTTCTTTCCCGCGACCGCCTGCCTGGTGCAAGACAAGCTGGGCGCCAGGGGAGCCTGGGGATTCGACATTTCGGCGGCCTGCTCGGCTTTTCTCTATTCGGTGCAGGTAGGGGCGCAGTTCATTGGCAGCGGTTCACACAAGCGGGTGTTGGTAATCGGCGCGGACGTAATGTCGTCGATCATCGACTACGCTGACCGCGCTACCTGCGTGATCTTCGGGGACGGCGCGGGCGCGGCAATCCTGGAGCCTGCTGAAGATGACTCCGTCGGGCTGATCGACTACATTCACGAAGTCGACGGTTCCGGCTCCCAGTTTCTTTACATGCCCGGCGGCGGCAGCCTGAACCCGACCAGCAAAGAGACCATCGCGAAGAGAATGCACTACGTGCATCAGGACGGCCAGCAGGTCTTCAAGTTCGCCGTCCGCAAGCAGACCGAGCTGTGCCAGAAGCTGCTCGAACGCAACGGGCTGAAGGGCTCTGATATTGACGCCTTTATTCCGCATCAGGCGAACCTGCGAATTATCAATGCGACTGCAGACCGGTTGGGCCTGCGCCCGGAGGCGATCGTGGTCAACATTGAGCGCTATGGCAATACCACGGCCGGGACGATTCCGCTGGCCATGAATACGGCGATTGAGCAGGGCAAACTGAAGAAGGGAAGTCTGGTGATGCTGGCGTCGGTGGGGGCGGGCTTTACCGTGGGCGCGACGCTGCTGCGCTGGGCTTTTTAAAAGTGGACCCGGGACCTCTGACCTTGGACTCAGGATTCTATGCAAGACCCGAAACGCGGTTGGTGGCCAGGTCTGAGGTCTGAAGCCCAAGGTCCGAAGCCGTGACGTTCGTAACCTCTCCTTGGTGCATTTCGATAGCTTGACGCCGTCTGCACTGCTATCGTTTTGGAACGTTCGCCCCACGTAGGGATGCCGGCGAGCGTGTACGGGTATGAATCGCATCACAATCTGTTGCTGTCTTGTGCTGGCCCTGGGGTCGGTCCGAGTCGCCGCCCAGCAGGCTGATCCCCGCGAGAGCAAACTGCTGGTCCTGGAGCGCCTGTGGAATGAGGCTCAGGTGCACCGCGATTCGTCGGCTCTCGACGCTTTGGTTTCGAGCCGGTTCGTGAACACCGAGTGGGACGGTGAAATCAGCGACAAGCAGAGATTTCTTGCCGACATCAAAGATCCCCGTTTCAAACCCACCATCGCCAACATCCAGGACGTGAAAATGAATTTCTTTGGCGATACTGCGGTGGTCACGGGCGTGTACCACACGCAGGGTACATATCAGGGCAAGCCTTATGACCACGTCGGACGCTTCACCGACACCTGGGTTCTGGACCTCGGCAAGTGGCAATGCGTGGCCAGCCATACCAGCCTTCTGAAGAAGTAATCACTTACCTCAACAGCACACCTGTGTTAATACACCGCTCTGCGAGAGCTGCGCCTGCGGTTATAAGATCATAAATTCTTTTTATGCGGGAATTCCGCGTCCAGAGCGGGTTCGCGGTGATCTAATCGGGCTCGCGAGTCTCTTGATCTCGCGCAGGAATCATCCCCATGGACGCCGCTTCCCAACCTCGTGCCTGGAAAGTGTTGCTCGCCTTCGCCATTATCTATTTCGTCTGGGGCTCGACCTTCCTGGCGATTCGCGTAGGCGTGCGGGAGGTTCCGCCGTTTCTGTTGGCTGGCATGCGGTTCCTGGCAGCCGGAATCGTCCTCTATGGCTGGATGCGGGCGCGGGGCACGCCTTCGCCGAGCGCGCGCGAGTGGGGCGCGGCATCGTTTTTGGCGCTCCTGATTTTTGTGTTCGACTACGGGCTGTTGTTTTGGGCGGAGCGGCGAGTACCGTCGGGCATCGCGGCGGTCATGATGGCGACAATCCCAGCGTTCATGGCGCTGGCCGAGATCGTTTTTCTCCGAACCCAGCGCCTGACGCCGCGGCTGGGGCTTGCGCTGCTGGTGGGGATGGCGGGCGTGGCTGTTCTGGTCGGGCGTTCTGCTGTTGGACACGCGATGGGTTTGGGCGAAGCTCCGGTCGACGCCGTGGGTGCCTGCGCCTTGATCTTCGCGGCCATCAGTTGGTCAGTGGCGGCGTCCCTCAGTCGAAAGATGCCCTTGCCCGCCGCCAAAGCCATGAGCTCCGGAGCGCAAATGCTCGCAGGAGGAGTCCTACTTACGCTGACGGCGGCGTTGTTGGGAGAATTCCGGGGCTTCCACGTGCACCAGGTCTCGCGCGGCGCCTGGCTCGCGCTGGCGTATTTGATTGTGGCGGGATCGATCGTCGGTTTCACCGCCTACGTCTGGCTCCTTCATCACGAATCGCCGACCAAGGTGGGCACGTATGCGTATGTGAATCCGGTAGTCGCCGTTGTGGTGGGGTATTTTCTGGGCGGAGAGGCGATGGGGCGGCGCACGATCGCAGGGACGCTGCTGGTGCTGGTGAGCGTGGTGGTGATTACAACCACGCCCCGAAAAAATGTGGAATTCACGGCGACGAAGGAACGACCGGACGAGCCTCATCGGATCTGCAAGAGAACCGCGATGTAAGCGCGTACCCGGCTCAGCATCCCGGCTTCTGCTTTGGAGTGGAAAGCCACGGCGCGAGCCTTCCAGTCCATGCTCTTGAGATGGTCTACCAGAACCGCGCCTTCCACCCGATCCACGACAACCGGAAGGGCGAAGGGATAGGGCTTTCGTCGACTGGTGAGAGGACAGACCACCACCAGCCCACTCGACCGGTTGTAGCTCTGATCGGTCAACACCAGCGCCGGTCGCCGATGGGCTTGCTCGCGTCCCGCCTGGGGATCAAAGTCCATCCAGACGATGTCTCCCGCTTCCGGCACATAGCGGGTTACCATTCAATGATTTCCTTGCCGACGGGCGGGCCCCACTTTATTTCTTTGTGACGGTTTTCAGGAGTGATTCGCGCCACCAATTCTTCCAGGGTGGGAATTCGCTCGACCGGGCGCAGTTCGACGTGGCCGTCCAACGCTTCGATCACTATCGGATCACCTTCCTGGATCCGAGCCTGTTCGGCTACGGCCTTCGGAATGCGCACCGCCAAGCTGTTGCCCCACTTCACCACTTGCGCTTTCGGCATTTCGGCAGTCCTCTCAATGTAGATACATAGTATACACCTAGGATCCACACCGTGTATACTCCTCAAGTTTAAGTGATGGTGCGCCAGGCCTCCCAGGGGATGGCTCTCTTCGAAAGAATCTTCGACACGCCTACGGGCGCGTCATCCTCTCCGGCTTCATCAGTTCGTCGAATTCCTCGCCCGTGAGGTACCCCAGCTTCAGAGCCGCCTCGCGCAAGCTTGAGTGTTCGATGTGCGCGGTGTGCGCGATCTGCGCCGCCTTGTCGTATCCCACTTTCGGCGCGAGCGCGGTGACGAGCATGAGCGAGTTCTTCACGTACCAGTCCACCTTGGCGCGATCGACTTCAATGCCTTTCAGCATGTACTCGACGTAGCCGTGGCAGGCGTCGGTGATGAGCGTGACCGAGTGCAGGAAGTTGTAGATGATCACCGGCTTGTAGACGTTGAGCTCGAAATTGCCCTGCGATCCGGCGAAGCCGACGGCGGCGGTTGCGCCGTGCACTTGCACACAGACCATGGTCATGGCCTCGCACTGCGTGGGATTCACCTTGCCCGGCATGATGGAAGACCCAGGCTCATTCTCCGGAATGGAGATCTCGCCCAGCCCGCAGCGCGGGCCGGAAGCCAGCCAGCGAATGTCGTTCGAGATCTTCATCAGCGAGGCGGCCAGAGTTTCCATCGCACCCTGCGCGAACACGATTTCATCATGGGCGGAAAGCGCGGCGAACTTGTTGCCATGTGAGCGGAAGGGAAGTCCGGTAAGTTCGGCGATTTTTTGCGCGGCTCGCTCGGCAAATTCCGGATGAGCATTCAATCCCGTGCCCACCGCGGTCCCTCCAATGGCGAGGTCGTAAAGCCCGCCTAACACCTGTTCCAGGCGATGGATGTCGCGCTCCAGCAGGCTGGCCCAGCCGCCGAATTCCTGGCCGAAGGTCAGGGGCACCGCGTCCTGCAGGTGGGTGCGGCCGATTTTGACCACGTTGTGAAATTCTTTTGCCTTGGCCTCGATGGCTTCACGCACGGACTGGATCGCAGGAATGAGCGCGTTCTTCACGCGGTCAGCCGCCGCGATGTGCATCGCCGCCGGAAACGTGTCGTTCGACGACTGCGACATGTTGACGTCATCGTTAGGATGGATCGGCTTTTTCGATCCCATCTCGCCGCCGGCAATCTCAATGGCGCGATTGGAGATGACCTCATTCACGTTCATGTTGGTCTGGGTGCCGCTGCCCGTCTGCCAGATGCGCAGCGGAAACTGGTCATTGAGCTTGCCGGCAATCACTTCGTCGGCGGCCTGCACAATGAGTTTGGCTTTGTCCGCGGGAAGTTTGCCCAGATCCTGATTCACCAGCGCGCAGGCCTTTTTCAGTGTGCCGAAGGCGCGAATCAACTCCGGCGGCATAGTGTCGCGCCCAATGTTGAAATGCAGCAGCGAACGCTGCGTCTGCGCGCCCCAGTAAACATTCGCCGGGACTTCGATCTTCCCCATGCTGTCGGACTCAATGCGCATCTTTCCTTGGGCATGGGTAGCGGGTTCAGTGAGAGTAGACATGACGGCTCCTGATGCGAGCGGATGGATGAATGCAACCCGAAATTATAGCGCTAGCAGGCCGAACGAACCGTGAGCGCGCCCCTCCAGTGCGACCCCGACGAGGTGCTTCTTCCCCCATGCTAAAATCATCCGTTTCCGAGTTGTGCTCGAACCCTCGTTGCCTCGACCGGTTCTGCCCTGAGTCGCATGCCTGATTTTCTTGCCGCTGAAGAACTCGACACCCTGCCCAAGACCAAGTCGAAGCCTCACCGTGAGATGAACACGGATGTTCTGGTCATTGGGGCTGGGCCTACGGGACTCGCCTGCGCCATCGAAGCGCAGAAGATTGGGCTGAAGGTCGTCATCCTCGACAAGGGATGCCTGGTGAACTCGCTGTACCACTATCCCGCGGGCATGACTTTTTTCACCACGCCGGAGTTGCTGGAGATCGGCGACATCCCGTTCACCACGGCGCTGCAGAAGCCCACGCGCGAAGAGGCGCTCGAATACTATCGGAAAGTTGCGGAACATTATCGTCTCGATCTCCGCCAGTACGAGTGGGTCAAGACCGTGATGGGCGAGGACGGAAACTTCAGCATCACTGCGACCGACCGCGCTGGACGTCCGCATGATTACCACACGAAGAAAGTCATCGTTTCGACCGGCTATTACGATCTGGCGAATCAACTCGGCATCCCGGGCGAGGATCTTCCCAAGGTCTCGCACTACTACGGCGAGCCGCATCCTTATTACGACACCGATGTGCTGGTGATCGGCGGGAAGAATTCCGCCGCGATCGCGGCGCTCGATCTGTGGCGGCACGGCGCACGGGTGACGCTTGTCCATCGCGAGGAGAGCCTGCACCACCATGTCAAGTACTGGATCAAGCCCGATCTGGAAAACCGCATCAAGAACGGAGACATCGAGGCCTACTTCAACACCTCGGTGCAGGAAATTGGAATTGACCATGTGCTGGTCAACACGCCGCGCGGTCCGATGCGCCTGAAGAATGACTTCGTGCTCGCGCTGATCGGCTACCATCCGGACTACGATTTTCTGCGCAGCATGGGGATCGAGCTGTCGGAGCAGCAGTGCCGCCCGGTCTGCGATCCAGTCTCACTCGAAAGCAACGTCCCGGGAATCTATGTAGCGGGCGTGATTGTCGCGGGGTCGCGCACCAATGAAATCTTTATCGAGAACGGGCGTTTCCACGGCAAACAGATCGCCGAAGACCTGAAGAAGAACCTGCGTCCCGGCCAGCGGCAAAGCGGGCTCGCTTCCCAACAATAAGTCTGCACTCGCGATAAGACAGAACCTCGGGCAGGTTCACGCCGATCGCCTGCGCGCTCGGTTTACACTGGAACCCCGCATGGAACCCCAGCCAGAGCGCGCTGTCTCCTCGATTTCGCTCGGCTCATACACTCGCCTGCTGCGCGGCAACCGCAATTTCCGCCGGCTTTGGATGGCGCAGATCGTCAGTGAGATCGGAGACTGGTTCTATACGCTTTCCATATACACCTTGCTCCTGCAGTTGACCGGGCACGCCGGCTCGGTCGCTCTGGCCCTGGTCCTGCAGGTTTTGCCACAGACGTTTGTCGGGCCGACGGCGGGAGTGGTCAACGACCGGCTGCGCCGCAAGCACGTTATGATCGCCGCCGACATCATCCGCTTCGCGGTGGTGTTGGCGATGCTGTTGGTGCGCTCGCGCTCCATGGTGTGGCTGGTCTATCCCTTGCTGCTGGCGGAAACCACCATGACCGCCTTCTTCGAACCGGCCCGCAGTTCGGTGATTCCCAACATCGCCGCCGACAGTGAAGTGCTGGTCGCCAACACCTTATCGTCGGCGACCTGGTCGGTGAACCTGTTGATTGGAGCGTCGGTCGGCGGAGTAGTGGCGGCGTTCTTCGGGCGCGACGCGGTGTTCATCCTCAACGCGCTCTCGTTTCTTACGTCCGCGTTTCTGATCAGCGGGATGCGCTTTGCCGAGCCGCATGCAGAATCCGCGGCTCCGCTGCGCCCGCGCGATCTCGTTGACTTTTCACCGGTGCTGGAAGGAATTCGCTACATTCGCAGCCATCCGACTTTGTTGCCCGCAGTGTTTGCCAAGGCCGGAGAACTGATGGTGGGACCAAGCTGGGTGATCTTTACGGTGATGGGAGCGCGCGAGTTTGCCGTGCATGGGCGCGGCATCGATGCCGCTGGCGGAGCCATGCTTGGCATGAGCATCCTGCTCGGGGGGCGGGGTCTGGGAGCGATGGTGGGTCCGCTGGTAGCGGCGCGCTGGGCAGGCGAGAGCGACCGCCGTCTGCGCCTCGGAATTTTGTTTGGTTATCTGACGATTGCGTGCGGCTACGGAGTGCTGGGCCTGAGCCGCAGTGTGTGGATGGCTGCCGCCTGCGCCGTGCTGGCGCATGCCGGGGGCTCGACGGTCTGGGTCTTCTCGACCACACTGCTGCAACTCAATACTGACGACCGTTTCCGGGGACGCGTGTTCGCCGCCGACCTTGGTCTGGGCAGCTTGACGTTCGCGGTCACAGCGTATCTGGCTGGCTGTTTCCTCGACGCCGGAATCTCGGCACGAACAGTCGCCACCAGTACAGGTGCGCTGATGCTGGTTCCGGCTACAATTCTGGCGTATGCACTCCATCTGGGCCGGTCAAGCCAGGCCCGCGCGGCTTCGTGATTGCCGTCAGTGCGGTCTTACCGCTACACTGCGGGTGTCATAGCGCGCCCAGCGTGGCGCCCTGCTGATAGCCTTCTGTTGTAGTCGCCATGGAGTCTTTTGATTTTCAACTCGTCCTGGACTGCCCCCTGGAAACTGTTTTTTCAATCTACGTTGACACCGAACGGTGGCGCAATCGCAACTTGTTCGGCGAAATTCGCTGGGTCCAGGGCAGGCCGTGGGAGGAGGGAAGCCGCCTCCGCATCGAGACGCGAACTCCGATCCGTAGCACAGTTGATCAGGTAGTGCAGCATTTTACTCCGAACGAAAGCGTCTCCTACCTCAGCCACGTCATAGGAATCACCTGCGAGACACGTGTCACGTTCACCCGTACTTCCGATCGTCAGACTGCAGTCAACGTCGTCATGCAGCTGATCGGTACACCCTCGCGCGCTTTGGGATTTGCTCTGGCTCCCGCCATCACGAAGGCCACCAAGGGATTTTTCGAGGAGCTCCGAAAAGAGTGCGAAGCTAACTCGCCGGGCGCCGCGGAATCATAGGCCTCGGAACTACTGCTGGGCGGATTCTGTTTGCCCGATCCAAGCCTTTCCTGATTCCATCACGGCTGCAGTCGGTCAATCTTTGCTGCCATGATGAAGTCGCTCTCCGTCAGGCCGTCGACTTTGTGGGTCCAAAGCGTGATGCCGGCTTTGCCCCACGCCAGCAGAATGTCGGGATGATGTCCTTGCTCCTCGGCCAGCGCGCCCACGCGATTGACGAACTCCAGCGCCTGCTTGAAGTCGGGAAACTTGAACTCGCGGTGAAGCTCGTGTTCGTCGTAGACCATCCACTTGGAGACGCTCTGCCGCAGCTTTTCCAGTTCCTTCCCCTTGAGCGGCGGCACCCCTCCGCGGCACGGCACGCATTGCTTGTCGGCAAGTTGTTCGGTCATGATGTCCCTCCCTGGTAAAACCGTCCGCCTTAGCCGGGAACGGGCTTTCAGCCGGCCTGAGCCGGCAGTGCTGCCGCCGGTGCGGCTGCTGGCGGCTTGAAGTATCGCTTCAGCCACAACAGGTACCCGAAGAACAATAGCATCGAGATCAGGCTCCACCACAAGAGAACGTGGCCGCGAAACATTGGATTGGAATTGAGCATCTGCAACTGCGCATCGGACCAGCCCATCTTCGAGTAAGCCTGCATCATGTCGGCTCGGGGGAAGGTGAGTACCATAGACACCATGCGGACCGCCGCGGCGAAGATGGCAATCCACCATCCGGTGGATTGCAGACGAAAGAGCGCGATGGCGAGGTAGCCATCGAGAGCCGCCAGCACAACGAAGCATGCAGCTGCCGGGATCCCGGTAAGATAGCGCCCGAAGAAGGGAAACAGCGGGGTCGTGACTCCCGTCAGCAACATGTATACCGCCCCGGTGAAAAGTGCGACACTGGCGCCGAGCACGGGCAGAGGCGTACGGTCGGTCCAGCGCTCGATGGGATCGCGATGTCGGCAGGTCTCGGCCACATCCTTGCGGCTGTAGAAAACCACAAACGCAATCGGCACCAGCACAGCGAAGAATGCTGCAACAACGATGATCAGCGTAAGTACGACCGCCATGACGCCGGTCGACATGTCCGCCGACGGTGTGTCGGGAGCGTTCTTCTGCGCCTGCGCCAGTGCGCCCCTCACGATTACTGGCAGCTCCGCGGTCAGCAGGACGGTAGCGAGCGTGCCCCCGATCAGCCAATACCAGGAAGTGACCAGAGTGAGGGCGCGCGCCCAGCGTTTTACTTGCATCGATCCGACGCCCAGCCCAATCAGTACCACCGCTATGAAGGCATAGGTGGCGACGAAGGAGACGAACTGGGCGGGACGCATCGCACTGCCCGGGGCGACCCTTGACACGAATGCAACCAGCGTGATCAATGGCACCATCAGCGCCGCTAGCAATCCGAGAATGATCTGGATGACGCCGAAAATCATTAAGCCCGTGCCTCGGTCGCGGTATGCGGGCACATCCCCGAGCGGTGGAACCGCAACTGCTTCGGTCGTTGGTGCAACAGGTGCGGGTCCTGGCGTTTCGGCTGCTAGTGCGGGATCCGGTGGCAGTGTGGGTTCCACGAAACCTCCCAGGAGGAACGGATCATCTTAACAGGCCGTCAGACCACGGTGAGAGCCGAGGGCCGAGAGTTCACGGGCCGAACGCGCTGCGCAAGCCCGTATAATCCGTTGTGTACAATGTTGCTCCACTCTCATCATGGTTCTGGCATTTACGGCGGCAACGACGCCAGTTACGTTGTTGTGGGCGCCGGCGCTTAGCGTGCTCCTGAGCCGGGCAATTATGGCGAAACCGCAAACGGAAAGGATCCTACGTGGTCGTACTAGTTATCGGTGGTGCGGGATACATTGGCAGTCATGCCGCCCGGGCACTGAAGAACGCCGGGCACGAGGTGATCGTCTTCGATAATCTCAGCACCGGGTATGAATTCCTGGCCTCGGGATTTGAACTGATCAAAGGCGACGTGCTGGACGCCGCCGCCCTGGGGCGGGTACTGCCTCGGGCCGATGCCATCATGCACTTCGCGGCCCATGCCTATGTCGGGGAGTCGGTGACGAATCCCAAGAAATATTTTCATAACAACGTAGAGGGCGGGCTGTCTCTGCTGAACGCAGCGCTCGATGCGGGAGTGAAGAAAATTATTTTTTCTTCGACCTGCGCGGTGTACGGAGAGCCGGCGAAAGTTCCGATCGAGGAAAATACGCCCCGCCAGCCGGTGAATCCTTATGGCGTGTCGAAGCTGTTCTTTGAGAATGCACTAGAAGCGTATGACCGGGCCTACGGTTTCCGCTACGCCAGCCTGCGCTATTTCAATGCGGCCGGGGCGGACGAGAGTGGAGAGATCGGTGAATTGCACGAGCCCGAAACTCATCTGATTCCACTGGCGCTGCGCGCAGCCGCGGGGCTCGGTCCTGAGTTGCAGGTGTTTGGGTCGGATTATCCGACGCCCGATGGAACTTGCGTTCGCGACTATATCCACGTGAACGATCTGGCGAGCGCGCATCTGAAAGCGCTCGACCACCTGGCAGAGGGGAAAGAAAGTTTTGCGGTCAACGTCGGAACCGGAACCGGAGCTTCGGTGCAGGAAGTGATCTCCACCGTCGAAGAAGTGACAGGCAAGCGCGTACCGCACAAGATAGTGCCGCGCCGACCGGGAGATCCTCCGAAGCTGGTTGCGAATCCTGCAAAAGCGCAGGCGCTACTGCAGTGGAAGGCGACGCGCGGTCTGCGAGAAGTGGTGAATACCGCTTGGCATTGGATGGAGCGGCAGCGAAAGCTTACGGCAAAATAGAACCCTTCTACGCGGATGACGCAGTGGGGTTTTGGATTCGTCCCCTCTGTGTCTCTCTGTGTCCTCTGTGGTTAAGATTTGCGGATTCGAGTTCTGAGGAAAATTATGGGAAATGATCTGACTGGAAAAAAAGTGGCGTTCCTGGGCGCAGGTAAGATGGGCGGCATTATCCTGCAGGCATTGCTGAAGAAAGGCTTGCTCTCGGCGAAGTCCACGTGCGCGACCGTGGCCCATGAAGAACGCGCCAAAGCTCTGGCGGCGAAGCTGAAAGTGAAGGTCGGAACCAACAACGTCGAAGCGGTCAAGGGCGCTGACATTATTGTGATTGGCGTGAAGCCGCAGGTGGTTGAGGAAGTCGTTCGCGAGATCAGCGGTCACGTGACTTCGAAGCAGGTGATTGTATCAGTTGCGGCGTCGGTGCCGACCTCCATGATCGAAAAAAATCTGCCGCCGAATGTTCCCGTAATACGCGCCATGCCCAACACGCCGTGCCAGCTGGGAGCGGGCATGACCGCGATCTGCAAAGGCAGTCACGCCAGTGCGGAAGATGTGGCCATGACCTGCCACATGTTCGATGTGGTGGGGCGCACGGTTGTGGTCGACGAGAAACACATGGACGCGGTGACCGCACTTTCGGCAAGCGGCCCGGCGTACATCTACATCATCCTCGAATCGCTGGCCGAGGGTGGAGTAAAGCTGGGACTGCCGCGGGATATCGCGACGCTGCTGGCGGCGCAGACCACAATGGGAGCGGCGCGGGTGGTGCTCGAGACCGGCGACCATCCAGCGCTGCTTAAGGACGCGGTGACCACTCCGGCGGGCTGCACCATTGACGCCATCATGGAACTCGAAGAAGGGAAGCTGCGCGTCACGCTGATCAAGGCCGTGGTGAAAGCCGCACAGCGCGCCAAGGAACTGGCCTACGGATAGTTACGATGGAGCGCCCTCGCTTCAATCGACGGGGGCCGCAGGTGCCGGCTTGAACACGGGTTCTCCTTGACCGAAGCAGCTGGAGCTTTTTCCTCCGGTCACGAATTTCAGCGTTCCCGACTCGTCGGCGCAGAACGTCTTCTGGCCTGCGTCTGGGTCCGTGGGCACGGCGCTGACCCGAAACTTCGATGCGGGCGTTCCAACACAGCCGGTGAGCGCGAAACGATAACCATCGGACTCCGCATTCGCGGCCTCAGCAGGGTAGGAAGGTGCGCCTTCTTCAGCGGGAGTCTGCGGAAATAGAGTAGCCAGCGTGCAGGCATAACCGCGGTCAGGATGCGCGGCCGCGTAGTTCGTCTCGGCGCTGGCAATATTGCTGACGCGGTTCCGCGCCGCGGTCTCGTTCGCTTCGTTCTGTTCCTTGCGCAATTCTTTGAGATAGTCGGGATCGGTGAGCGGAACGTGCGCTGCCGCAGTGATTTCATTGAGCCGCCAGATTTCGTTCTCTTGCTTAAACGTGAATATCAGCCGGGGCACGACTGGCAGAGTTTGCAGTTGTCCGTCTTTGTAATAGTGAATCGAGAGTTCGATCTCGTCTTCTTCCCCCAGCAGACTGTCGTGTTCCACCGCTACTTCGATTTTCTCGTGGCCCTCGTTCTGTGTGTTGACGAGGAGCGTGGGTCCATCATCAAAGGTTTCGATGTGTTCACCCTGGGCGACCATTTCACGGCCAATGGCGGAGATACGCAGAACCACGGAGGTGTCCGGAGTCTCGCCCTTGTGAATTAACGTCTGGCGTGCGGCTTCGGGCAGATGCTTCTCGAAATCTTTCTCGCCCTTGCCCAGGAACATTTCGATCAGCGCCTGGCGTGCGGACTGGGGTGGAGGCGGCGTGGATGTCTGAGACGTATTCTGAACGGCGGTCTGGGCCGCCAACGAAATGCTGCCCGCTACAGTCAATAGCAAGACTAACCAGATCTGCCGCATGTAAGCCCTCCGGGGGTTGCCAAGACTCAAGCCACAAGACATTTTACAGTCCTAAAGACTCCAAAATCGCTGGCGAAGTTCCTGCCGAGGTTAGGGCGCGCCGTGTCGGAATTGATATTGATCGCCCAGCTTCGTGCTACAGTTTTGCTGGTGCGGCATTGATCGCCGCATCTCGAGTTTGCGCGAGAGTCTACTCCCATGGAACCGCGGCTCATCCTCATTCATCAGTTGCTCAAATTGGGCGTGGCCACGGCTGTGTCCACCATCCTGGTGCGCTCCAAGGAATTCAAGTCGCTGCTGTTTCGCGACGAACGCACATTCCGTCAGAAACTATACCTTGTGCTCTGGTTTGGATTGCCGATCATGGTGGGAGTCTGGATCCGAATTTCTGTCCCCAGTTTCCTGGCGGGGGATTTGAGTTTCGAGACCGCGCTGCTGCTAGGTGTGATCGGCGGGCGCTGGGCAGGAACTCTGGGCGGTGTGCTAATGGGTGCGCCCGCGCTGCTGCTGCATGGCGATTGGGCCGCCATCCCGTTTGACGTGCTTTCTGGTTTTCTCGCGGGCCAATTGCGCACCATGGCTGCCGACAAGGACGACATCTGGTCGTTCTCGCCCTTCATCGATCAGGGTATTTTTCGCATCATCCGGCGTAATCTCCGAAGTCCCCGCCTGTTCGACTGGCAGATTGTGTTTTTCTGGACCGTGATCGGCTTGCGTTTTGTGCAAACGGAATTGGTGGAACATTTTCCGCACTCCATGTTCAGCATCGAGAGTCCCGACAACTACTGGGTCTACAGCGCAATTTACGCCACGAGTGTTACGGCGATCGGTATCGAACTGAAGATTTTCAATAGCGTCCGCCTCCAGATCAAGCTGGAAGAACAGGAGCGCTTGCTGCTGCACGCGCGCATGGAGGCCCTGCAGAACCAGATCAACCCGCATTTCCTATTCAATACTTTGAACTCGATCTCATCGCTGGTGCGCTTCGACCCGGACATGGCACGCGACGTGATCTTCAAGCTGGCGACGATTTTGCGCCGTCTGCTCAATAGCAGCGAGGCCTTTGCGCCCTTGCGGGAAGAATTCGAATTCATCGATAACTATCTCGACATTGAGGTTGTACGCTTCGGGCGGGACAAACTGCGTGTGGTCAAGGAACTCGACCCTGCTTCACTCGACGTGGTTGTTCCCAGCATGCTGCTGCAGCCGCTGGTCGAAAACTCCATCAAACACGGCTTGGGTCCGAAGGTGGAAGGCGGCAGCATCTACCTGCGCAGCCGCGTGACCGAGTCGCGCCTCATCATTGAAGTCGAGGACGACGGCGTCGGGATGGGCGCGGCTCAACTGGAAGAGAGCAGCAGTTGGTCCGGGATGGGCATCGGCATGGCGAACATCTCCGAGCGCCTGCAGGTGCTCTACGGGGACACGGCGCGGATGACCATCGATAGCCACGAAGGGAAGGGAACGCTGATCCGCATCCGGTTGCCGCTGGTCGAGGCGGCGAGTTCGGTGCCCGAGGGTTTCTACGCCGAGCGTTCCAGCACGCGCCGGTAAAAGTCCTCATACTGCTTCACAATCTTGGCGGAGCCGAAGCGCTCCATGGCGACCGCCCGAGCCTGCTTGCCCATCTCCCGCAGACGATCTTCGCTGCTGAGCAATTCGATGGCGTAACGCGACATGGTCTCCACATCGCCGACGTCGGCGAGATAGCCGGTCTTGCCGTGGTCGATGACTTCAGGTACGCCGCCGGCGCGCGTGGAAATCGGAACCACCTCGCATGCCATCGCTTCCAGCGCGGCGAGGCCGAAGGATTCCAGTTCGCTCGGAATCAGCATGATGTCGGCAATCGCCAGCTTCTCCTCGATCTGATCCTGCTTGCCGAGAAACAGCACATCATTATGAATGCCCTTCTGTACGGCCAGCCATTCCGCGACGGAGCGGTCGGGGCCATCGCCAATCAGCAACAGCTTGGACGGCATCTTCTTGTGGACGCGGTCGAAAATCTCAATCACGTCCGTCAGACGTTTGACCGGGCGGAAATTCGAAAGATGCACCAGCACGCGCTCACCGTTGGGCGCATACTCGGAGCGCACTTGCGCAAAGGTCTCGGGGTCGCGCTTGTACACGTCCGTATTGACCGAGTTGTAAATCACTTCAATGCTGTTCTTCACGTCGAACACGCGCTGGGTTCGGTCGCGCAGGTAATTCGAAATCGCGGTGACGCCGTCGCTCTGCTGGATCGAGTAGCGGGTGATCGGCAAGTAGGAACGGTCGAGGCCAACCAGCGTGATATCCGTACCGTGCAAGGTCGTGACGAACGGCAGGCGTCGCCCGCGGGGTCCGTCAGCCAGCATCTGCCGCGCCAGCATCGCGCTCACCGAATGCGGGATGGCGTAGTGCACGTGTAACAGGTCGAGATCATAAAGTTGTGCGACCTCCGCCATGCGCGTCGCCAGAGCCAGGTCGTACGGGGGATAGTCGAACAGCGGGTAGCGGGTGACCTCCACTTCGTGAAAGTGGATGTTCGGTTGCTCGCCCCGCAGCCGGATGGGTTGTGCGTAGGAAATGAAATGGATTTCGTGTCCGCGCTGCGCCAGTTCCAGGCCCAGTTCCGTGGCCACAACGCCGCTACCGCCGTACGTCGGATAACAGGTGATGCCGATCTTCATGTGCGAGGGGCCGCTTTCCCGTTCCTGTCATTCGATGGTTGGAATGTGCAGTGGTTGCAGATTTTACACGAGTGGAGGGCAGCCGATAGTCACATCAGGGGCGTTTATCGGCCGTTATTTCTGTTGGCCTTCGGCATTGGCGAATGACATCCCGGGGTCGAGTTTGTCGAGATGAGCCTGAAATCGTTTCTTGGATTCCTCGGGCAAGCCCGTAAACTCAATGCCCATCCCAACGCCGGGGTCGCGGGTGCGCACCACCGCGCTGGGGGTGAGACGCTCCTCTTCGATCCACAAGTCGACCCGAAGCGCGGTCGCGACGGGCAGCGGCATGACGGTCTCAACATAACAGCCATTCCCACTGATGTCGGTGGCATTCACGCGCAACGGAGTATTGACCCGTTCGTCGCGCAGTTCCAGAGGGTAAGAGATTTTATGCCGCAAGAACTTCCTGCGATTGTCGTGGTGCGGTTGGGTCCGCTCTTCCGCCTGCATGTCTGTGGGTAGGGCCGCGGTCCACGGGCAATCCTGGTCGAGCACAAGCTGTACTCCGACCTGGGTTTTCTTCAGCGCTCCCGCATCCACCACCCAGACCACCTTGCAGCGAGCTTTCTTGGTTTCGTACTGCACCCCGATGACGTCGCCCACCTTCAACTCAGCGTCGATGCCATAGATACACGCGCCGGTCGCGCTGACATTTTGCGCCATAGCATGTTGGAAGAAGGGCTGGTTATTGGAGCCCATGCCCCACACCCGGACCTTCAGGTCCAGAGTCGCACGCGGAGCTGACCCTTGGGCGGACATGAGCGAAAAAACCTCCAGCGTTAGCAAGACCTAACAAACAGGGTGATCTGCAATCAATCATACTACTTGAAGCTAAGTTAGCAGGTTACCAGAGTACTCAACTCCCTTCGGTCGACGGTGCTAAAGGGGTCGACTAGAGAGGTTGCGGATAAACTCACGATCCCATCTTGGCTTGATGTTGCCTTGAAAGGGAGCGGCTTTAAGCCGCGCCGTAAGTCTGAAAAAACTCGCTTTTGGGTGGCGCAGCGCTTTAAGCGCTGCGATAAAGCTCTTCTTTTCCGTAAGGGCTTTAGCCCGGCCAGGGTCAGGAGCCTTCGCGACAGTGGTGGCGATTTTGCTCCTGCCCGCTGGGGCGAACCCGAAAGTGCGAGGGCGATGGCTGCCGTACAAACGCCCACAAAATAGCCGGGCAAACACTTGGAGTGAGCCACTATATTCTGATAGCAGTGCTCTCAGCGCAGGTTGACATTGCCGACGGCGGCCGTCTTTCTCGACACGGCCGCCAACGAGATCGCGGAACGAGTACGTCAGTTTACGCATATGTCGAAGGAATCAATCCCAGGAGAGGAAATCATGGCAACAACAGCAACTACGCTCGGCCGTCCCCCTTTGCCTCCGTTCACCCGCGAGTCCGCGATTCAGAAGGTGCGTCTCGCCGAAGATGGCTGGAACACTCGCGATCCGGCAAAGGTGGCTCTTGCCTATGCCATGGATTCACGATGGAGGAATCGCTCGGAGTTCATCAACGGGCGAAGCGAAATTATTGCTTTCCTCTCTCGCAAGTGGGCCAAAGAACTCGACTACAGGCTCATGAAGGAAATGTGGGCATTCGCGGGAAACCGCATCGCCGTACGCTTCGCTTACGAGTGGCACGACGAGTCGGGTCACTGGTATCGGTCGTATGGGAATGAGAACTGGGAGTTCAATGACGACGGGCTCATGGCGTCAAGGTATGCATCAATCAACGACCTCCCCATTTTGGAAGCGGATCGCAAATACCACTGGGCACTGGGGCGACGTCCCGAAGGCCATCCGGGATTGAGTGACCTGGGGCTGTAGTTCTCTCCTGCGAGTAATCAACAACTCCGCCAAACGCACCGTTGGACAAGGTTCTTCGGCGCTTCGCACAGAGCTCCGGCAGTTCGGTTTGTGATGCAGATTGCCACCGGTCCCGGCGCAACGCTTCCGAACTTCAACTGATCTCCGGGGACCACACGAAGCCCGCGGCTTCGGTCAGTAGCCACCGCAACGACCCTACAACGGAGTTACCCCTTTACGAACTCGACATCGACGGTGATCGTCACCTCGTCGCCGACCAGAATGCCGCCCGTCTCGAGCGTCGAGTTCCAGACTAAGCCAAAATCCTTCCGGTTGATCCGGGTTGTCGCGGAGATCCCGAGTCGAGTGTTGCCCCAGGGGTCCCTGATGGGAGCGCTCGGCCCTTCGACCTGGAATACCACGTTACGAGTGACGCCGTGGATCGAGAGGTCGCCCTCGACCGCAAGTTCGTCGACGGTCACCTTCGAGACGCGAGTCGACTTGAAAGTCAAAGATGCGAATTTCTCGACGTCGAGGAAATCCGCGCTCTTCAGGTGGGCATCGCGCTGCGGCTCGCGGGTGTTAATGGTCGCGGCATCGATAGAGGCTTCGATTCGCGATTTGGTAATGTCGGCCTCGTTCAATTCCAACTTGCCGGTGATGGCGGTGAACTCGCCCTTCACGTTCGAGATCATCATATGCTTGACCTTGAACTGGGCGGTGGAGTGAACCGGATCGATGCTCCAGGTTGCGGTAGCGGTTGCTTGCGGTGCGGTGACACTGCTCATGATTACCTCCTCGATTTCTGAATAGATGCTCACATGAACCGGTAGGTATGCAAATATTTTCTGGGCAAATATTTTTCTAGGGTCTTGAGTTTCGGAGCATTGGGATTTCCCTTAGACTCTCTCTAACATTCTCTTCTGGAGGCTTCTTTGGCCCGTTCTTTTGCAATTTCTCCGGCACTCAAAAAGCGCGCGGCACGGATCGAACTGCTGCTGATGGATGTGGATGGCACCATGACCGACGGGAGCGTCACCCTGCTCTCGCAGACCGACGGCAATGCGCTCGAAATCAAAACCTTCGACGCGCACGACGGCCAAGGCCTGACCCTGGCCCAGACCGCGGGCTTGCGTACTGGCTGCATCACAGGGCGCGAGAGTGCCGCGCTGCTGCGGCGCGCTCACGAAATGAAGATGGAGTTCATCTACATGAAACAGCCGCTGAAGATGCCAGCCTACGAAGAGATTCTGCGGAAGGCCGGGGTCTCCGATTCCGCCGTCGCTTATATCGGCGATGACCTTCCGGATATTCCGTTGATGCGTCGGGTAGGTCTGGCGGTCGCTGTCGGAGATGCCGTCCCCGAAGTAAAAGAAGCTGCGCATTACACGACCAAGGCTCTCGCCGGGCATGGCGCGGTGCGCGAAGCCGTTGAGTTGATCCTTAAATCAAAAGGCAGCTGGAGAGAGATGATCGACAGGGCGCGCGCGTAACGCTCGACCATCACAATATCAGCGGAGTATATGGTGGGCAGTGCAGGACTCGAACCTGCGACCTCCTGCTTGTAAGGCAGGCGCTCTAACCAGCTGAGCTAACCGCCCCTTGGACGTTCGGGCGACCGGAAAAGCGCGCCGGTCGGAACTCGATGGAAGGGGAACGCGGCGCAAAACCGCGTCATACCGACTATACGCGAGCCGCGAAAAGACGGTCAACGCAAGCGACGCGCGCTCGCGACCTGCATCAACTTTCTTCCACGCCAGCCTTCCACGGCAACCATGCCCGTGTCCTCCGCGCTCCCGTGCCTGCTAGACTGGCCGGGTGCGGCGTTTGATCGTCAATGCGGACGATTTTGGCTACACTTCGGGCGTGAACCGGGCCATTCTGGAGGCTCACTCCCATGGCGTCGTCACCTCTGCGACGCTCATGGCCAACGGTCCCGCGTTCGCCGAGGCCGTACAACTGGCCGGGACGGTCCCAAAGCTAAGCATCGGTTGCCATGTTGTGCTCACCGACGGTGAGCCGGTTCTGGGTGCAGAACGACTTCCTTCTCTCACCAGCGGCTCTCACTTTCGCGATGGCATGATAGCGTTCGCCGCACGCGCCATCGCCGGCCGCATCGACGGCGATGAAATCGCCGCCGAGGCCAGCGCGCAGATTCGGAAGATTCAATCCGCTGGCATCGCCGTCTCTCACCTCGACACCCACAAACACACGCATTTGTTTCCCAAGATTCTGCAGCCGCTATTGCGGGCGGCGGCGAATTGCGGGGTTCGCGCTGTGCGCAATCCGTTTGGACCTCGCTTGCCCCTGCGATCCAGCCATCTGCTGGCGCGCCCCGGTCTGTGGACCCGCTACGCTGAGGTCCGGATTCTGGGCGGCTTCGCCGGCAAGTTCCGCGAGGCCGTCGACCGGGAGGGATTCACCACGCCCGACGGCACGCTGGGCATTGTGGTCACCGGAGCGCTCGACGAGACGCTGTTTTATGCGATTGCCCGCAGCATTCCCGAAGGCACATGGGAATTCGTTTGCCATCCCGGCTACAACGACGCGGATCTGCAGGCGGGCAAGACCCGCCTGCGCGAGTCGCGGGAGACGGAACTTCGCGTTCTGACCCTCCCCGCCGCCCGCGAGGTGCTTGCCCAGCAAGGGATTGAGTTGATCTCGTATCGCGAGTTTGCCCCGAGGCATGGCCATGGCTGAGGGATCCAGATTCTTCGCATTCCGAAAGCTCCAGGAGGCCGCGGAAAAGGTATTTTGTATTGCTGAGGCTCCCCTCAGCGGCTAAACCGTTTGCTGAACTACTCGGTTCGGCGCCTCAGGACAGCTGCCGCTAGCGCACCAGGCGCTACAGCAGCCAAGACCAGCAGCGAACAAAATAATTTCGTTTTCATTTTTCACACTACCTTTCTCTTATTGCTGCCAGCCACCACCGACGGCCTGGTAAAGCTGCACGAGTGCTAATCGCTCGTTGAGCTGGGCTTGCACCAGGTTGAGTTCCGCTGAGAAGTAATTCGTTTCGCTGGTCAGCACCTGGAGATAACTCGCGCCGCCGTTCTTATAGAGAACCTCGGACAGTTGGTCGGTCTGCTGGGCCGCTTGTGTGAGCAATTCCTGTTGCTCCCGGAACTCACGGTCTTTTTGAGAAGCAACCAGTGAATTGGAGACTTGTCCAAGGGCGTTCTGGACGGTTTGCTGGTAAGAGAACACGGTTTCTTGCCAGTTGGCGCGGGCGAGCCTGAGGTTCGAGCGGAGTGCTCCGCCTTGGAAGACAGGCTGACTTACATTGAAGGCCGCGTACCAGGTTTCCGAAGGCGCTGTGATGAAGTGATGCAAGGCGTTGCTCTCCAGCCCCCCAAGTCCGGTGAGCGACAGGTTAGGAAAGAAGGACGCTTTGGCGACTCCAATTTGTGCGTTGGCCGCGACCATGATCTCTTCCGCCTGGCGGACGTCCGGCCGGCGCTCTAGTAATTCCGAGGGAATGCCGGCCGGAACGTTCTGGGGGACGGGCTGTTCGGTAAGCGCGCGTCCGCGGGGAATGGATTGGGGATTTTCGCCGAGCAGAATGCTGAGCACGTTTTCCTGCTGCTGAATTTGGCGCTCGAGATCCGGGATCGTCTCCGAAGCGATGTAGACGAGCTGTTCGGCTTGACTTACGTCAAGTCCAGAGGCCGAGCCATGGTTCTCAAGGAATTGAGTTAACTTCACGGATTCTTGCCGCGAGGCCAGTGTGCGCTTCGAGATTTCGAGTTCGCTGTCGAGTGCGCGAAGCTGGAAATAGGCCGTCGCTACATTAGCGACCAGCGAAGACAGCACCGCTCGCTGTCCCCACTCGGTTGCGAGTAATTGGGCACGAGCCGCCTCGGTTTGACGGCGGTATTTTCCCCAGAAGTCCAGATTCCAGATGACGGAGAGATTCAGTTCGCCCCCGTTGACTTGGTAAGCAGGAAACAGGCTTGAAACCTTCGCGTTTTGCTCACTGAAAACGTTCGCACCTACGCTCGCCGAAGGGAGCTGATTGGCGCGGGTGATGCCGACTTGTGCCTGGGCTTCGAGTACGCGAGCAGCGGCGATGCGCACGTCATAATTTTGCGCAATGGCGGTGTGGATCAGCTGCGTGAGCACAGGATCCTGATACACCTGCCACCACTGCTCATTGCCCAGAGACGAGGCCTGGGCGGCCTGTTGCGGTGCGGGTGCACGATATTCCTGCGGGACGTCCACAGTCGGCCGCTTGTATTTCGGCCCCATCATGCAGCCGGCTTCGAGAACCAGCACGGCTAGAATTCCTAAGAGTGTAGTGTTCTTCATAAATCAGTCCCCCTGACTGGGCGCCTCGGCGGGCGTGAGTGGCAATGCTCCCCGTCGCTCGGCGCCTGACAATTTCTCGACCACATAGAAAATCGCTGGCACAAAGAATCTGCCAATAAAGGTCTCCGCGACCATGCCGCCAATTACCGCCGTGCCCATGATCTGGCGGGCGACCGAGCCTGCTCCGGACGCGGTCCAGAGCGGCACGCAGCCGAGAATAAAGGCGAGCGCGGTCATCATGAGGGGCCGGAACCGAAGCCTCGCGGCGGAAAGTGCCGCATCCACCAGAGACATGCCGCGTTCGAAGTCCTCTTTCGCAAATGCCACAATCAAAATCGAATTCTTGGCAGCCAGGCCGATGAGCATCACCAAGCCGATCTGGGCGTAGACATCGTTCTCGATTTGGACCATGTACTGTGGCAGGTAAAGGCCAACTATGAAACGACGCAGCCACAGGAATGCGAGAGCGCCGAATACCGCGACTGGTGTGCTGAGCAGCACGCTAAAAGGCACTGTCCAGCTTTCATAGAGAGCTGCCAGAATTAGAAAAACGAACAGCAGCGAGAACCCGAAGATGACTGACGGTGGTACTCCCTGCCGCGCCTTCTGCTCCTGGTAAGACATGCCCAGATAGTCGAAACCCATCTCACGGGGCATGGTCTGCTTGAAAACGTCTTCGAGGGCCGCCGATGCCTGATTGGAGCTATAACCCGGCGCGGCGCTAGCGTTGATCTGAGCCGACCGGTATTCGTTGTAGCGCATCGTGAACTCGGGACCGGAACGGGTTTCGAATTTCGCCAGCGCAGTAAGCGGCACCGTCTGCCCTTGTCCGTTGCGGACGTAGAATTGGCCTAGATCATTGGTTGTCGCCCGGTAAGGCGCTTCGGCCTCGACGTACACCTGCCAAGTGCGGCCGAAATCGTTGTAGTAGTTGACGAACAATCCGCCCATGTAGGCCTGAATGGTGTTGTAGACATCCGTCAGATTCACGCCTTGCTTCAAAACCTTGTCCTTATCCACATTGATGAACTCTTCCGGCACACTGGGGATGAAGGTGGTGCTGACCAAGGCAAGTTCAGGGCGCTTGCGAGCTGCCGCCATAAACTTGTTCAGGTTATCTGTAAGAAACTTGACATCTTTGCCGGCGCGGTCTTCGAGGACAAACGTTACGCCGCCGGAAGTGCCTACGCCCGGGATCGCGGGTGGCGAGAAACTGAAGACGGTCCCATCTGGAAGCGTCTTGAGTTCCTGGTTCAAACGCGCCTTAATGGCTTGATATTGTTCGCTCCGGCTTTGGCGCTCATCCCAGGGCTTTAGAGAGACCCAGAAGAATGCGTTGTACGACGTTCGGACGTAGCTGAGCAGACTGAAACCTATGACGCTGGTTGTGTACTGAACTCCCGGCGTTTTGGCGAGAACGTCCTCTACCTGTTTTGCCGCCGCGCTTGTGCGCTCCATGGAAGCGGCTTTAGGAAGCTGCATGTTGATATAGAGGTAGCCTTGGTCTTCATCCGGCAGGAAGCTGGTGGGAAGATGTTTGCTGAAGAACCAAGCTGCACCACCGGCGACCACCAGCAGTACCATCACCACACTGGCCTTGCGAATCAGGTCACCGGACCAGCGGACAAAGTCATCGGTGGAGCGTTCCCAGTATTTGTTGAACAAGCCGAAGAATTTTCCCAGCGGGCCGCGAGTCTGCTTCTTGGGTTTGAGCAGCAATACCGAGAGTGCAGGGCTGAGCGTAAGAGCATTGAATGCTGACAGCATCACAGAGATAGCGATCGTGATGGCAAATTGCTGATACAACCTGCCAGTGATGCCAGGAATGAAAGCCGTCGGCACAAACACAGAGGCTAAAACTAGAGCGATACCCACCACCGGGCCGGAGAGTTCCTGCATCGCCTTGATGGAGGCATCCTTCGGGCTCAGTCCTTCCTCGATGTGGTGCTGCACCCCCTCGACAACCACGATGGCGTCATCAACCACCAGTCCAATTGCGAGCACCAACCCGAACAAAGAAAGCGTATTGATCGAGAAGCCGAACAGCGGGAAGATAACAAACGTACCCACCAGGGAGACAGGCACGGCCAGCATTGGAATGAGGGTGGCACGCCAGTCCTGCAAAAACAGGTAGACCACAAAAATGACCAGCACAATCGCAATCACGAGAGTCCAAAGGATCTCTTTGATGCCCTCCGTGACCGGGAGAGTCTGGTCGAGTGAAACGGTGTAATCGATGTCCTGCGGGAAGCGTTGCTTCATCTGCGCCATGAGCTTGCGGACGCCCGCGACGGTTTGAACAGCATTGCTTCCGGGCAACTGGTAAACGGCAATGGCGGCGCTGGGCTTACCATTGAGTCGAGACAGCAGGCTGTAGTCCTGCGTTCCCAGCTCGACCCGAGCGACATCTCTGACGCGAACGGTCCCACCGTTCGGTGCTTCGCGCACGACAACATCGCCGAACTGTTCCGGAGAAGTCAGACGGCCTTGAGCTAATACGGCATAGGTGAACTGCTGATTGCTTTGGGCTGGCTCGCCCCCGACTTGACCCGCCGGATTGACGGTGTTCTGAGCCTTAAGCGCGTTGGCTATATCGGTGACCGTGATGCCCAGCTTCGCCATCTGATCGGGCTTCACCCATAGCCGCATGGCGTACTGGCCTGAGCCGAAAACCTGGGTCTGGCCGACACCGTACGATCGCGCGATCGGATCATTGAGGTTGATGTAGGCATAATTCGCCAGATAGTTCGAATCATGGGTGCCGTGAGGTGAATACAGCGCCACCAGCATGAGAGGCGCAGTGGTCGACTTCTTCAACGTGATTCCGTAGTTGTTTACCTCGGGCGGTAACTGGCCGTTGGCCAACTGTTGACGCGACTGCGTGAGCAGCAGATCCGTGTTGGGGTCAGTCTTGAGGTCGAAATCGACGAGCAATGTTGTCTGTTGGTTCGCGGTGGCGTTCAGCGAGTACATATAGGCCATGTTGTCGACGCCACTGACTTGCTGCTCGATGGGTGTAGCAACCGCTTGCTCGAGAGTCTGAGCATCGGCACCTGGATAGTTGGCTTGCAGCCTGATCTCCGGCGGAGCGATCTGCGGGAACTGCGCCACCGGCAAGGTGACGATTGTGATTACGCCGACTATGACCGTGAGGATCGCAATCACGATCGCGACAATGGGCCGTCGAATGAAAAAGTTCGCCATGGTTAGCGCTCCTCGGTTTCTTTGTACGGCGTGGGATTCACCAGTTCGCCTTCTTTTGCCTTCTCCGCACCAACCGCCACGACGCGTTCTCCGGGCTTCAGGCCCTTCGTGATCACCCAGAACGTTCCCTCTCTCGGTCCGACCTGCACCGTGCGGAGCTGCGCCCGGTTATCGGTGCCGATCACTGTGACCTGATATGTTCCTTGCTGCTGATTCACTGCCGCCTGCGGCACCAGCAGCGCTCCCGTGATGTTTCCGGTGGGCGTCTGAATGCGCGCATATTGTCCCGGTCGCAACAGGTTCTTGGAGTTCGGGAACTCACCCACGATCTGGATGGTTCCGGTAAGCGTGTTTACTTGGCGATCCGCGAAGATGATTCTGCCCGGATGCGGGTAGACGCTCCCATCGGCCAAAGTTAGCCGCAACGGGATTCGTGAGGCGTGCGTCAGAAAGTCCACGCTGCCCGGACCGCCGCCGTCCGCCATGCGCAGGTATTCCTGTTCGCTGATGGGGAAAGAAACTTTGATCGGACTTACCTGCGAAACTGCGGTGAGCACCGTAGCCGGCCCTACCAGGTTGCCCACCTGCACGGTGTTAATTCCGGCGATTCCGTCCACTAACGACACGACTCTCGTGTAGCCCAAATTCAGCTCGGCCTGTTCGACCGACGCTTTGCCGGCCTCAACCGCTGCCTTCGCCCCGAGGAGCGACTGCGTGTCGGTATCGAGCTGGCTCTGAGGAATTGCATGAGCCTCCGCCTCGGGTATGTCGCGCTTCACATTGAGCTCAGCATTCGCTTTTTGCGCTTCGGCCTGCGCCAGCTGTGCTTTGGCTTGATCAAGCACTGCCTGAAAGGGACGGGGATCGATCTCAAAGAGGAGCTGACCCTTTTTAACGAATGCCCCTTCCAGATAATCCTGGCGAATCAGGTAACCGCTCACCTGAGGCTGAATCTGGGCATTGACGTAGCCTTCGAGCGTTCCCACCCACTCGCCCTGAACCGGCACATCCTTTTGAATGACCGGCGCGACTTCGACCACCGGTGGTGGAGGTGGGGCTGCAGCTCGCACGTTGCCGTTGCTGCAGCCAAGCGCATCCAGCAGGAGCACAGCACTAACGAAACCTGTAAGTATTTGCTTCATCGTTTCCTTCCCCTCAATCGAGTTAACGAACCTTCCGCTTCAATCGCGTCACTGGCGCGCCTGAATCGGGACGCTGCTCGGTTGGGGGGAAATGTGGCCCAAGAGTCGTCTTGTCGATTCAGGCGCGCCAGTCATGCGATTGCACTTTTCTCAAAAGCAAATCGCATACCAAAACCGACACGGCGCTAAGTAACGGCAATTGAAGGAAGTTTTCAGGCAGTGCAGCAGGGAAGCTGTCGAAGGGGTCGAAAGTGTCGAGAACGGCGGTGTGCGACAGTCGAACTCGTCAAGAAGAACTGGCACCAGAAACCTAATGGCTTCAGAAAAGTGCAGAAGGGACGAATCGCGCCGAATGGCCGTTTGTGCCAAAGGTGGGGCACTTGGTGCGCCACGTGCCAGTTTGTTTGTCATTCTGGTCTCCGCAGTGCGGCGGCACCAAGATTGGAGTTCTTTCGCATCCGTACAACAGACCCGCCCTCTTCGAAAGAGACCTCGTCCATCAGAGTCTTCATGAGGTAGATCCCACGACCATGCGTGAAGAGCAGGTTTTCTGGCAACGTGGGATCCAGGACTGCGTTGCTGTCAAAGCCTCGTCCTTCGTCTCGAATCGTGATTGAGACTTCTCCGTCCATGTAGCAACGGCACGTGACATAAACGCTCTTGCAAGGGTCATCACAATTGCCGTGAATCACGGCATTTGCCAGGGCTTCCCGCAGAGCCATCTCGATGTCGGTCTCACTTCCATCCGCGTGCCGAAAGTAGAGAACGAATTTCATTAGCTGGTCAACGAATGGAGCGATGGCCGCGACTTTACTGGAAAAAGACTGTCGCAGCTCTATGTAGGGAACAGAATGACCATTTCGTGGCAGAAGCGAGAGAGATTGGGTGTGAGCCTTAGCTGCAATTTCCATTTGGAATTCCCGTGCCATTACTCATGCAGAAGGCAAGGCTCATGCCAAAGGTCGGCCTGAACTAAGAGATTCAGTTTCAGAGAGTCCTGCCGCGGTCATGCGTCATGTGGGGTGACGAATGTGTTGAAAGCGTTGAAAGAGGCGGGATCATCTCCAATGCAGCCAGACAAACGCGAGGCACCCTAGCAGCGCGACATATAAACAGACGCAAATGACTGCGCCGTGATCGTCATTCTCCTCGTCCGTGCCTGTTTCGGCGAGCTCGAGATAACGAATCGCTGCGTATATCTCTACATCGGATAAGTCGTCGATATTCCAATCGGGCTCCTGATTTGTAAGCATGAGACACTCTCATCACTGCATCGGAACTTTCCGGTCGCCGTTCGTGTATTGCTCACCAAGCGTCGCTGGCTGCGGAGTGGGCGATTGTTGCATCGGCCGTGTTGCTCGAGTCCGTCATCTCCTTGAGAGCGCGGGCCCGAGCGTCGCGAATTTTAGAAACCGAGCACCCAAGAAGCAGAGCGCAATCATGTTCCGAGTAGTGCTCCAGGGCTGACATTACGAACACAAACCGCTCGAAATCTTCAAGGCGCCATACGGCGTGAATTTCGGAGTATCCACCGGGGCCAATCGAGAGGCCCTCAATCTCGGGAACGCCAGTTTCGGGCAGTGTTGAATTCGATTGACCCGCGCGTGGCTTCAATTCACGAATTGCATTCTGGATGATGGCGCGCTTCGCCCAGGAGCGGGCCCACTCACGAAAGACTGAATTTCCGGAAACACAATCATCGAGGCCGCCCACAAAGCACTGCTCCGCCTTCACGGAGTCGCGCGTGAGTAAAAGCGAAAGCCGATACAGACCATTCGTATCCTCACTAAAGATCCTGCGAAAGTCTTCGCGGGTCGCGTATTGATCTGCTTTCGCTTCGTGAACTCGAATGTGGGCTCGTTCAGCCATCTGCTTACTCCTCGAAATCCTGCTTGCGTCCCGTGGCTTCAACTTGCGCTTCGTAAATGGTCGGCAGCAAAATCTGGTCTCGTCGCCTG